>WLWD01006161.1_pt1 | contig 94261 bp, 74 predicted proteins | sample 6712731 | NCBI WGS metagenome assembly WLWD01 (sample SAMN12718690, study PRJNA576275) | sponge metagenome | isolation source: marine sponge | host: Mycale hentscheli | place: New Zealand: South Island, Marlborough, Capsize Point | collected 2014-11-01
CGTGTTTTCTGCTGCAGTCTTTTCTTCAGATGTCTATCAGAAAATATGAGATAACAGGAATCTGTTATTCTAAAGCTATAGTTCCATAAAAAATGTTTAGTTAGAGCCCACTACTTTTCTGTCATTATATGAGTGTTATCAATTATATAAGGAATGTCACGTATAAATATAATCAATGTTATTTATTTATCTTTCTTTATGTCAGTCCAGCAATTACCTTGAGTTCTTGTATTTGTTTATCTTTATTCTTCATTTCCTTCACGTACAGGACACTGGCAATATTGAGTTGTCTCATCATACCTCCTCCGTAGACCCCCTCAACCTCGGACTTCACATCCTGTAATCTATCGAGCAGGTCCTGGCTGAATGGTCTTCTCTCTGGAGTGTTGTGAAGACACTGTCTCACAAGATCTAGTAGCACTGGATGAGATGCACCACATGTGGTTTCCAATGTGGCCATGTAAGTCTGACGACGATCCACTTCTGAACGAGCAATGAGCTGGTCATGATTAGAAGGATTGGGATATGTACTGGACAGCAGTTCACCTGGAAACACCTGAAGTATATATTCAATTATAATGAAAACAATGTTGTAAACTATTCAAATTAGATATTTGTATAAATTCTGTAGTAGTACAATAAAGAAACAGTAGCTGTACATAAAAGTAACAAAAATTCACGTACAATAGCAATAAGATTCATGAACTATATAATTTAAAACATGAGGTATTATCTTACATTGAGCATTTATAAATCTCTTGCACTTAGCTTAGCACTCATAATATAAATAGCAAAAAAAAAGGAAAAAAAAGAAACTCTTTCCAATATAAAATTATAATGATGAAGTAGTTAATATTATTGTTGTTACCTGTGTTAGAGTGAACAGAGCAAGATGTCCAAATGAGAAGACATCTAGAGATGGTCCATACCTATGACTTTCATTAAAAGCCTCTGGTGGCATGTACACAGGAGTTCCTGGAATCTTGGTCAGAGTCTTTGCTAGCTGATTTGGTTTTAAGCTAACTATTCGAGAATTGCCTAAGTCTGTGATTTTGGCAGATAGAGATGAGGTTAAGAGGACATTCCTAGCTGTCAGGTCTCTATACTATTGGAGGTGCTCGACCATGCAAATACACTAATCCACTGCTAGTGTCGGTGAGAATGGATATTTTAACTGCTAAAGGAATATTAGGAGCACACTCCAGCAGGTCATCAACACTCATTTCTAGTCTCTCCATCACAAGAAGAGGGATTTGGGAACGTTCCAAGAAGCAAAGACCAAGGAACTGTGTTATGTTAGGATGTCGGAGACCTGACATGAGTTGACATTCCTGTCGATATTTTCCAATAATATCTCGAACTCCTTTATTATCCGTTTGCAGCAATGAATCATGAATATGCTTAGCAGCACATGTCGTTTTCTCATATTTGATCTATTAATAAATGAGCACATAATGGGTTATATTTATATCTTGTACAAATGCACAAAACAACACATTGTATTATGGTATTCAAATTGGCCAATCAGATTGGTCAATTTGCAGTGAGTTATTTCATACACACTTCGTAGGAGGTCAATAAGTGAACCGGTCAATCAAAAATTAGTTTTTATGTGTGTCCTTTAACTTAGAGGCATGATACAAGTAAGTCAGTTGCATCCCTTCGTTTGGTCGGTGCGGGATTTACTCTATCCATAGGCATTACAGCAATTGGTTGTGCAGGTCTTGCAATGACCTGTGTAACCTATACTTATTATTTGGCTGTGATATTCCATCATGTAACCATGGTTGCTTAATAAAGCTCACAATTGAAATGTGATTTTTTTTTTTTTTTTTGTTGGTTAACTAGAGCAATGTTTGTCAACTATATAGCCAATTAGTACAGCAGATATGTGAAAAAATTGTGCCTTTTGTGATAGAATCATGAAATTTTGCAAGCTAATAGGGAAAACCCTACAGATGATTTTAAGCTATAGGGACATCCATGATTTGACCTCTTCTGACCTTTGGGCGCTAATTAATGCGCCAGATTTTATACGTCTACAGTAATTTTTGAATCATTTAATTTAACCATATCAAGTTTAGTATCAAACGAATGCTTACATTAAGAGGAGTAAAATAAACTTTGAATCAAAGACATATCTGTTTTCAATCAGAAAGTATGACCTTTTGAAGTAATACCATTTACTACAATGTGGTATAATATAAATAGCCCTGCAGCTATTGTGCTTTAATTGTTTAGGAAGGCTGAATACATGGTAGTAGTTAACCAGTTTCTTCCTAAATTCATATTTATATGTGTTGTAGAGGGAGCATACTATCAAGAATAATGGTTTTGTTAGTTGAAAATGAAAAAGTTAGTCATTGCATTGTCCTCCACAATTACAAAGTGCGGTACATTGAAGTGCTGCTTTTTGGCATTTGCAGCGTCCCTTGCATTCTTTCTTGCATCCACAACGAATTAGCTCCCTACATGCTTCTGTGGCTTCTGGTAGAGTAGTCTAGAGTGCTTCCCATCCACATCCTTGGTTTTTCTTTTTCCACTCCCAGTCTACTGGAGATGGCATTTCTGGGGCAGCAATTATCACTTGGGCCCAGCAGTAACCAGCCTGATACGCTGCCCTTTTGATGTGCTGAATAAGAGCAGCTTGGGTAGGTGGTAGTCGGTCAATTGCTCTACCCTTCTTTGTGAATAGTTCTTTTCTGGAATCATTCACATGCTCAAGACTGCTCGTGCAGTCATAGAGTAAGACTACAAATCGCTCCAGAATAGGTAGCAATTGCTCTATGCACTGTACACTTGGAGTATTAGCTAATGCACAAAATGCAGGAGTGACTGAATCATATGACTTCCAAGTATTCCATGCAGTCTAAAGAAAGACACTGTGTCACAACCTGCCAGTGAATGAAAGAAGGGTAAGGCAATACACTTTTGAGGACCAAGAGTATCAGCTAGCTCATGTATTGGAAGGAACCTGAAGTGTTTCCCTGTTACGAATGCAATCCAGAGTTCAGATATTCCCAACCACTAAGCTGATAAAATGGCTAGTACAACAACATCTGTGTCCACAGTTCGGATCAACGCTTTGTTGTATTGCTGTTTCACAGAATCTTCCAGATGGAGTAGTATACGTGTGTCGGCTTCTTCGTGTGTACATGGTGCCAAACTAAAGAGGTGAAGATTGTTTCGTTTAATAGGGTCAGCAATTGCCTTCGTCTGCTTCACTAATCTTTCTTCCACATAGGTTTCATACTGGTCTAGGCCAAGCTGTTCAATGTCTTTAAATGTATCACTCAGAGCTGTGTCTACAATGTTTCGGCTGTCCACCAGAAGATCCTCACTATCCTCAAGGAATGGATTTCCCAATTCTTCAATCACTTCAGTTAGTGATTGCATGTCTCGTGCAAATGCAGACTGTATGTGCTGCTTTTGTTCATGGTGACAGGTTTCTGTGCTTTATTTCTTCTTTTCATCAGATGTCTGAAATTCTCCAATCAAACGTGCCATTTCAGGGTCTGAGACCATCCATCGATGCAGAGCTGTGGAGTTTTCTGTGAGCCCAATAGCTCCACCATCACCATTCACAATGGCATTATTTTGCTCGTGAGCTTGATCTATAGAAATGGCTGAAAATGAGCATTTCGACTTCTTGACTATAAAATTCCGCTTGGCAAATTCTGCATAGATGCTAGGATGGCTCTGTTCCAGTGAAATCATGTCGTGCAAGCGAACTGGAGTCCACCTGGCATAGTGAGTGTGGTCCAAGGCAAAATACCATGGGATGATCTTCGCAAGACCTTGAACATAGAGTTCAAAATTTCCCTCAGTATTGATCTTACGAAGATCAGTACATAGATTTCCAACTGTAATATGATGGACCAGAACTGGAACTGGGGGCATTTTTGAGCTTTTTCACCACACCACTTTTCAAATGTTCTATCTTCGATTTCATCTTCTACTACTGACTCATTGTAAGCCTTATTTAAAAGCAAGTATACAGGTGTTAATTGCAGCTGCTATCCAAGTGTTTAGTTACTGTTGCTTCATTTGCCGTAATGTGTTTGCCTCTCTGCTACATGAAGATCATTACTGTCCTCAGTGAAAGGATTGCCCATATCTTCTATAACTCCGGTCAGTGATTTCACATTTTGCGTAAAGCAAGTTGGCTATGACAAGTTTTACTGTGCAGAATACTATGTGTATATCACTTACAGTTGCTTAAACGACCATAACTTTTGATTGAAAATAGATATAACTTTGATTCAAATTTTATATTATTCCTCTTAATATGAGCTTTCATATAATACCTAACATGGCACTATTTAGTTTAATAATTCAAAAATTACTACAACCGTAGTAATTACGGCATACTAATTAGCACCTAAAGGTCAAAAAAGGTCAAATCAGAGATGCCCCTATAGCCTAAAATCATCTTCAGGTTGTTGGCTATCAGCATGCAAAATTTCATGCTTCTATCACAAAAGTCACAATACCCCTAAAAACATGCCCATATCTGCTCTACTAAATGAAAGGAAGCCATTTGCGCTGCCAAAAATCATTTTGTAGCACATTCGCAATTTATTCATCATTCTTTGCTACCCATAAAATATTGAAACAAGAAGAACAGTAGGGTTTCTAAAATACTTCTGCAATGTTTTATTTGTGTTAAGAATATTGCAGGTTTTCTAATTTTTCATGCCTTCAGTGTATTTTATATGATAATAGAATTCCTTTTAATTTCTATAGTCTTATCATTACAGGCATAATTCATGCAAAACTTTGTTGTTAATGCAATTACAATGAAGTATAACACCATAATGAAACATGAAAATCACAAGTAGCTAACTTAGTATGAGTTACAGCAGTACACGCTCTAGGACATAGAAATCTACTTAGGTATGGATCACACTACCTGGAACATTAATACTCATTAAGTAATACTGTTGCCAATAATTTCGCATACCTCCACTACAGAGCCATAAGAACCTAGTCTCGCGTAGCCAGACCCTTTACCAATCGCTACGCGCTGCGATTGGTAAAGGGTCTGGCAACGCGAGACTAATAAGAACCTACGCCCAGAGTTTTTCCTGTGGCAGTCACATTGCTCAGTGAGAGGAGAGAGCTGCTTGACAGCAGCTCCGAGAATGAAAGTGAGGAGGAGGAGACTCCTCCGGCCAAGAGAAGTTTTGTCCCTTCTGAGGACACCCTAAAGTTTCTGAAGTCTATATCTGGCAAGCCACTCAAAAATGATTAAAGAAAGTCCACAGTAAACAAGTTCCCTACACCATCAGTGGATCCGGTCCACCCTCCGAAGCTAGATGAGGCAGTAACTAGCCTTGTTCCCAAGTTAGCTAAAATTCAGGACAGCATCCTCAGTAAATTATGTAGATTCACACTAGATGCAGCAGGCCCATTGGCATGGGGTGTGCATGAGAGAAGGGGAGAAAGGTGGATATGGAAGGTTTGGTCAAATGCTCCCTAGCATTGCAGGGAAATGCCTCGGCTCACTTGTGGAAAGAAGAAAGTCAATTCTAAAGCACCTGAAAAAGGATCTGAAGCCTCTTGCAGAGGCAGAGTTTCAGGATAGAGGAGCAGTGAGAGATTTGCTACAAAAGCGGGACTGCCTCACCCGGATAGATCTGAAGGATGCCTTCTAGCAGTGCCCATCTACAAGGACCATCACAAGTATCTGAGGTTCATTTGGGCCGACCAGGTGTATGAGTTTCACTGCCTTCCATTCGGCCTATCAATGGCCCCAATAACTTTTACAAAAATAATTCACCCAGTAGTATGTTTCCTTCAGGCCAGAGGGATTCGATGTGTGACTTACTTGGATGATATGCTGCTGATGTCACAGTCCAGGATGACCCTCAAGGAGCACACCAGCTTCTCAGTGGTTGCTGGAAAGTTTTGGATTCCTGGTGAATCACCCAAAATCTCACTTTGATCCTACTCAGGAACTGGAGTTTTTAGAATTCATGATCAACTTGGTCAATCTAAAATTGAGATTGCCAAGGGACAAGCTATAGCATAGCACATAAAGAAGGAGGCGACAACCCTTGAAGCAATCGTGGCAGTTCATCCAGCATCCCTGCACTACAGTAGCTTGCAGAGGCTGAAGCATCAGGCACTGCATGGAGCAGGCTACAATGGAGAGATCAAAATGACACAGGAGGCCAAAGAAGATCTGTTGTGGTTGTCCAAGAATTAGACAGTATGGAGTGGGAAGACAACTTCGGGATTGAGCCCAGAGATCACAATAGAAACAGATGCTTCCGATATCAGATGGGGTGCTTTCTCACAGGGAGAAAAGTCAGGTGGTTGCTGGAGCCCAGAGGAGAGAACTCACCACATCAACTGGTTGGAACTTCAGCTGTGTGCCTTTCCCTGAGAACATTTTTGAAGGAGAAGGTCAAGTCAGTGCTGATTCTGACAGACAACATAGCAGTGGTGGCCTTGTGAACAAGATGGGAGGAACATGGTCAAGCCCACTAACGGAGCTAACAAAGAAGATCTGATATTGGTGCCTGGCCCATTCACTGGAGATAAAAGCCCAGCATCTGCCAGGGAAGGTCAATGTGACAGTAGACTACCTTTCCAGGTACTTGAGAGACAGGAAAAATTGGATGTTGGATCCAGGTCTCTTTGCACTGCTAAACAAGTATTGTAATCCGCTCTCAATGGACCTCTTTGTTACTCAATTTACAACTCAGCTGGACCGTTTCTACAGCTAGAGAACAGACCCAGAGGCAGCAACAGATGCCTTCTCTCAGAGTTGGGTAGCAATATCAGTTATGCCCACCTACCATGGTGCCTGGTAGCGAGGGTTCTGAGAAAAGTACAGTTGGAGAGGACAGTGCTAGTCCTGATCAGGAGGACCCAACCATGGTTTCCAATGACTTTGAATATGTTAGTGGACTACCCTCTCCTCGTGCCAGTGGGAATTGGGGTTATTCAACCATCCTCCAGCTGCGATTGTCTATTTGGGTTGCACAACTAACTGCAGTTGGTCGCATGGAAGGTCTCAGGAGACAGTTTTAAAGCACAATCTATTTCTGAGAGAGCAATTGAGCTCATCATGGGTTCGTGGAGAAGCAAAACCAATGCCAATTACAATTCAACTTGGAAGAGATAGGAAAGGTGGTGTCAGACAAGAAGTCTCTGTGCCTTTTCTGCGAATATCCAGTCAATATTAGACTTCCTATATAGCAACGGAATTCAAACAGGGTGAACAGTACCGCTCACTCAATTGTTACAGATTTAGCTATTTCTTTTACGCACATGCCTATTGAGTGTTTTCCAGTGGGCAGAACCCCTTAGAGTCAAGGTTAATGAAACCTTAGACCCACTCAACTCAGATACTTGGGATGTGTCAGAAGTACTGCAACTCATTAGGAGTTGGGGAGCTAATGACAAGCTATCCCTGAGGCAGATCACCAAGAAGGTGGCAATGTTATTAGCACTGTTTCTGGCCCACAAGTCCTCAGATTTAGTGAGGTCGTTCTTGAAGGGCAGTAAGAGAACTCAGAGTGTGGTGTGCACTGCTTGCTTCAAGGAAAGAGTTATGTCCGGTTGCATGCATGGAGCATTATGAGAAACAAACGAGTGGCCACAGGTCAGAATAGCTATTTTTGGCCACAGTCTCCCAATTTAAGTGGGTATCATCCTCTTCCATTGCAAGATGGGTTAAAGATATCCTGATAGAAGCGGGCCTAGGTGAATTCAAGGCTCATTCATCAAGGGGAGCAGCAGCTACAGCAGCTACAATGTCAGGCATTTCGACTCAGGAAATTCTGAACAGAGCAGGATGGTCTAAGGAAGACACTTTCTGCAGATACTATTATAGGCCAAGGAAGGCAGAGTCAACTGCAGAACATTTCACCAAGAAGGTGTTGGGCTACAAAACAAGTTGATGATTGAGCCGGAGCACTTTGAAGTACAATCCCAGAATGGATAAGGCTACTCGCAGCTGAATGCTATTCTGGATTGTATGAGGAGGGTGAAGGAGAGACCAACCTGTCCTGTAATAACCTCGTGTGTATTGTTGTTATTCATATTTTGTTGCTAACCTTACTTCCTGAGTAGCTACTTTAAATCATTTATTTTTACTGTCACAATTCAGTCAGTTCTGAGTTCTGTATCTCAATGCTACATTCTTATGAATAGTTACAACTTGATAAAGTATAGTCTGGTGAACCTAACTACCATTAGAACTACCCACTTTACAATATGTCCGCCGCCCCCCCCTGAATAACCCTCCCAGTATGTACATTGTTGTCGTGACCTGGGTTCACTCAATATAGATTTTAAATGTTTATTTCAATAGACAACATCACAACACTTTACAATAACTGACAACTCATCTTTTGAATGAATGACTTTACATGATTTTGAACGTTCATTATATAACAAGGTGATTGTCACAGGACACAAAACTAAACCAAAGGAAATGCACAGTAAACCACAGAAACTACACAATAAACCACAGATACTACATTCCTCCTTCCTTAAGCAAAAACCAAAAATACTAACAAAACATTGCACACACCAAATACTAATAACATAACTCAAACTGCAACAATACTAACGACAAGTATTCCAATTAATTTCAGGTCTTGCGTTCAAATCCATAACGATCGACCGGTTTTCTCTCTCTCTCTTGGGATATTCCTTCCTGGTGATTGGTCTTGCATTATCTGATGAATTCTGTGGTGAGTTTTCATCTGGTGATACGATTGACGATGACTGTTCATTTGTCTCGACCAATGGCTGAGATTGAGGTACTGCTGGAATCACAAGTTCCCTGTCGTCTGGAGGTGTATCCTGAATTGCTTCTGTTGATCTTCGACGAATCTGATCAAAATGACAACAACGATACTGACCATTCGATAATTGAACCTGAGCTGATACAGGTCCCGTCTTCTGATGTATTTCTCCTGGAACCCACTGTTCACCATAACGATAGTTCTTCACAAACACTTGATCACCAACCTCAAATCTCCTTTCCTTGGCATGTAAATCATGCTTCTCAATCTGTTTTCCCTGTTGATACTCCACTCGCTCAGCACTGTGTGGTTTCAGAAGATCCAGGCGTGACCTGGGACGACAACGCAACAACAGTTCACTTGGTGATGAACCCGTGGTGTTCCGAGGTACGAGTCTATAGGCAAATAAAACTTTGGCAATACGGCTTCGAATGGATCCTTCCTTCACTTTCTTGAGGCCACACTTTACCAGCTGTACTGATCGCTCTGCCAATCCATTCGTAGATGGATGATAAGGAGCAGATGTAACTTGTGTAATTCCATTTTTCTTCAAAAATGATCTGAACTCGGCACTGGTGAAGCATGACCCGTTATCTGATACAATGGACTCTGGCAATCCAAACTGTGAGAATACACACCTTAGTTCCTCTATCACCACTGATGAAGTGCTTCCGGAAGTGGGAATTGCTTCAATCCACTTAGAGTGTGCATCAACCATAATAAGTATTATATGTCCTTCAGCATAGTCAATGTGAAGCCTGGCCCAGGGTCTGGTAGGCCAAGACCATGGATGAAGTGGAGCTACTTGCGGAGTAGACTGATGTTGTTGACACTCTGTGCAATCACTAACCATGTCCTCGATATCCTTGGAAATTCCTGGCCACCACACATACATTCTTGATAATCCTTACATTTTTGGTTACTCCCGGATGACCATCATGTAGTTGAGTCAACACATGAGCTCGATAAGACTTTGGTATTACCACCCGTGCTCCCAATAGTAAGCAACCATTTAACACTGACAGTTCCTCCTTCCTCTGATAAAATGGATTCAAACTAGATGATACAGCTGACTTTCCAGGCCAACCATGCTGAACGTACTCGAATACCATTGCTAGTTCTGGATCACACATTGTAGATTGCTTGATCTGGCTTGCTGTAACAGGAGAGGAATCCAAATGCTCTACCAATAAAACTAATTCCGGAGGCACGTCATTCTCCTCGACAGTATCACTTAACGGCAACCGACTCAGCGCATCTGCATTCCCGTGGTCAGAAGTGCATCTGAACTTGATGTTATACTCAAACATTGAGAAAAACAAAGACCAACGACGAATTATTGCCGACGCTTGAGCTGAAGTGGGTTTCTGTCCACTCAATAAACTCAGTAGAGGCTTGTGATCCGTTATAAGAGTGAAAACGCGTCCAAAAAGACACTGATAAAATCGTTTCACACCAAAATCACACGATAAACCTTCTTTCTCAATTTGTGAATAATTGCGCTCAGCTGAGTTTAGAGTTCATGACGCATATGCTATTGGTCTCTCCGATCCGTCCGGAAAAATGTGTGCTAGAACTGCCCCAAGACCATATGCTGAGGCATCACAAGCTACTACTACCGGTAGCTCTGGGTTGAAATGAGTTAAGATATCAGCTGCGGCTAGTAATTTCTTTGATTTCTCGAAAGCAGTTTCCTGAGTTGATGACCATTTCCAGTCCACCCCTTTAGTCAGTAATTTAAACAGAGGAGCCAAACAGGTCGATAATTGCGGTAAGAACTTCCCATAGTATGAAATTAAGCCCATAAATGATTTCAGCTGAGTTACGTTCATCGGCCGTGGTGCTTGCTGAACAGCACGAACTTTCTCAGGCAGTGGTCGAATTCCATCTTGATCAATAGCAATATAACCCAAAAATTCAACTCTCGGCGACATAAATTTGCATTTACTTTTCTTAGCTCGAAGTCCAGCAGTAGCTAATCATTTAAAGACCTCTTCTAATGCCTGTAAGTGTTCTGTTTCACTTTCGCTAAATATCAAAATATCGTCGATATATACTAGCACTCCACGAATACCTCGAAGAAGATCCTCCATCACCTTCTGAAAATTCCCGGGGCAGAGGAGATGCCAAATGGCAGTCGCGTATAGCGAAACAACCCCTTATGAGTATTAATCACCACTAACTCTTTTGCTTTAGCATTTAATTTCAACTGCTGATAAGCTTGGGCTAAATCTAACTTCGTAAATAATTTCCCTTTGGCCAATGTTGCAAATAAATCTTCTATCTTTGGAATGGGGTATCTCATTAGTTTGATACTGGATTGACAGTCATCCGGAAATCCCCACATATTCTGACTGCTTTCTTATCTTTCTTCAAAACTGCTACTATGGGTGCTGCCCAATCTGCATACTAAACTTTTTCTAAGGTCCCTTCACTCACTAATCGATCAAGTTCCTTTTCAACTATATTTCTCATGGCATAAGGCAATTGCCTGGCCTTGCAAAATCGAGGTGTGGCTTCAGGGTCTGCCTCAATTGCTACATCGGGCCCTTTAAAAGTACCCAACCCAGATTGAAATATTTCAGCATACTTCTCAATAAGCTCATGCAATGCCGGTGCTCGCGTGCAATTTATTCTTGACCAATTTAACTTAATTACTTTCAGCCAATCTCTTCCCAGCAATGTTGGCCCATTTCCCTTAACAATAATTAAAGGTAACTTTACTTCCTGTTGCTCATACCCTACTTTCACATCTAACGAACCCATGACCTTTAGTGGTTCCTTTGAGTAAGTTTCTAATCTAACGAGGTTGGTTTAAAACTCCTTCCGGCCACAACTTGTTGCATTGCTTATCTGACATAACAGACAAGGATGCCCCAGTATCTACCTCCATGCTAACCTCCATACTATCCAGATGCAATGATGCCAGAATTGGAGGCTGATACACACCTTTCACCGAGCCAACTTCTTCCACCAAACCCAGAGGTTCAGCTAGAGCATCCTCATCCAACTCGGAATCCTCGATGATTTGCCTCACAGGTTGCCGCCTCTTGCTTGCACCAGTCGATATCGTCTCTCCTTGAGGTTGCTCCCGTCTTAGGTTTTCTGCACACAGCAGCCAAATGACCACGACCCTTGCAGTCGTGACAAACACTTTCTTTGTGAAAGCAATCCTGTTCATTGTGTTCGCACAGTCCTTTCATATTCCCTTTTCCATACTGTTGCCGCTTTCCATCCGCGATGTACTGCACCCCCTTTTCGACTCGCTCTCTCGGTTACTGTCCATCTCTCGTAAGTTCTTTTCAGCTGTCTCAGTGCTCTGAGCGATTTGCATAGCTCGAACCAAAGTCAAGTCTGGTTCGCTGAGCAGTTTCTTTTGGATACTAGGGTCTTTCACACCCCATACCAATCTATCTCGAAGCATCTTGTCGAGCGAGTTCCCATAATTGCAAAATTCTGCAAGTTTTCTCAGTTGTGCTGCTACATAATCTGCTACTGACTCTCCTTCCTTCATTGATCGTGAGTTAAACCGATATCTCTGCATAACCTCAGTAGGTTTAGGGCTGTAGTGCTCCGATAATACGGCGACTAGCTCTTCAAAAGACTTCTCTGATGGTTTCTCGGGAGCTATCAAGCTTCGTAACAGGTTGTAGGCATCGCGCCCCATCACCGATAAAAACGTAGCCCTTCTTTTGTCTTTCTTGTCTTCACCTGTGACATCGTTAGTAGCCACGAAAAACTGTTCCAGTCGCTCCACATATTGAGTCCATTGCTCCACAGCAGGGTCAAATTGTTCTATATGACGAAGCAAAGCAGTAGCCATTGGGTATCGAATAATCCTCGTCGCCAAAATATGTCGTGACATGGGTACACTCAATATAGATTTCAAATGTTTATTTCAATAGACAACATCACAACACTTTACAATAACTGACAACTCATCTTTTGAATGAATGACTTTACATGATTTTGAACGTTCATTATATAACAAGGTGATTGTCATGGGACACAAAACTAAACCAAAGGAAATACACAGTAAACCACAGATACTACAATCGTTATGATTCATAACTGCAAGAAACATTTGTCATTGTGTACAGTCGAACTTCCGAATAAAGGACAAAATGGGAACACCAGTTTTGTCCATTGTTGAGAAGCTGTCAGGTTGATTGAGCCAGAGCCCTTTGAAGTACAATCCCAGAATGGATAGGGCTGCTCGCAGCTGAATGCTATTCTGGATTGTATGAGGAGGGTGAAGGCGAGACCAACCTGTCCTGTAATAACCTCGTGTGTATTGTTATTCATATTTTGTGGTTAACCTTACTTCCTGATTAGCTACTATAAATCATTTATTTTTATTGACACAATTTAATCAGTTCTGAGTTCTGCATCTTATGAATACATGATAAAGTATAGTCTGGTGAACCTAACTACCATAGAACTACCCACTTTACAATATGTCTGTCCCCCCCCCCACCCCCCAACCCCTTCCGAATAACCCTCCCCAGTATGTAGTTATGATTCATAATTGCAAGAAACATTTGTTATTGTGTACTAGTTACTAATAATTAATAAGTATGGGAAACATTTTGTCATTATTTGTACTGTCTCAAGGACAATTAGTGGGTGGAGTTGGGGATAATTGGGATAATGCTAGGACAATGCAGATGATGGTTGATCTCGCCTCCACCCTCCTCATGCAATCCACACCTGCAAGCAAGCCTTAGCCATTCTAGGATTACAAATTAAATATAAAGTTCTACATAGAAATGAAAAGATTTGAATAAATCTGATTAGCTACTTGTGAACATGAAGTAATCACTTACAATTTTTGACAATATTCCTCGATACCTCTTCAAAGCACACCTACTCTCATTTTTCTATTCAGCTAGTGCTACTATAATTCACCAAAATACAGCAAGAAACAATGACTGTTGTTGATCAGTCTGACGTATACACTTTCAGACAGGAATGTGCATTAAAGCAGTGGGTTAAACAAATAGGCGTGGCTAGGTACAGTAGTACAGACCACCCTGATAATCACATACTTAAATTTTAGAACTGCATTCTTTCGTTTCTGTCCAGGTAAAAATGGCTGTGCAACTTACAACTTACTTAATTAGTGGTACAGTCAAAATACAATTAAATTAAAAAACAAAAACAAAAAAACACACAGAATCTCAATTGTTATTCGCGAGTTTAGCCTGCTTGCCAAACTTAATTACATTTAGTCGCAAAGGCCGTATGCAGCAACCACAAAACTTCATTCAAGAAAACAACAATTGTGTGATACAAGAAAACAAGAAGTCATGCATGTAAATTCAGAAATGAAAAATTACATAAAATTATTGTCTGTAAATGCATATTCAAAAAAGTTGAGAAAAAAGTCCAGTTAGTACCTTCCATAATAGCCTCCAGATGATCCTCGATAACCTCCACTGCCGCCATAGCCTCCCCCACCACTGCCATAGCTCCCTCCACTTCCACCGTAGCCACCACTACCTCCTCTTCCTCTGTCTCCACCTCCATAACCTCCACCATAGCCTCCTTCTCCACCTCCATAACCTTTACCACCATAGCCTCCTCCCCCACTTCCTCCTCCCCCGTAACCGCCACCACCACTTCCTCCATAGCCACCACTACCGTATCCACCTCGTCCTCCAGATCCTCTGTATCCTGAACCTCCTGATGACCCATACCCACCACTGGATCCGTAACCACCACTTCCACTATGCGGCCTGTCGTAGTAGGAGGGTCTTGGGGAATGGTAGCCTCCTCCTCTAGAATACACTGGCATGGGAGGTGGAGGGTAAGAGCGGTAAGGTCCTCCACTACCACCACCTCCATAATATGGTCCCTCCTAAGCAAAGTAAATAAAAGTGTCATACATAAAAGAAAAAAAAAAAAAAAAAGGAAAAAAAAAAGAAGCTGATATGTAATTTAACTTACATATAACCACCTCCACTTCCATGGTGATCATATCGGGAAGATGGCCTTGATGAAGGAGGCGGATATTTTCCTCGCACGTCTACATTATCATTATAACGAGACTTTTTGTTACTCGAGTATTCAGGAGTAACTCCTTGAGCATCGTCCTTGTATTGGCGAACAATTTTTTCAGCAGCAGCCCCGTATATTTCAGAAAATTTCACTTCTTCAAATATGCCTCCAGTAGCTGGGATGTTGAAGTTGGCTAATGGTACATTGAAGGTGTAAAAACAAAACAAAGACAATTAGTAATAGAGGAAATTAACACATCAAGAACAACAAAATTATAATACCCTATATAGTTGCTCCCCCAACCCGCACACGATCTCCCTATAAAGCTTATAGCCACTCATATACCGATACATAATGCTTCGAAGAACGAATGCAGAGGCTTTGCTTCGAACACTGTAATGAAGAAATGAAACACTGGAATAAAAAGCTTTCATGGTAAAAGCTCAACACAAGGAATGACACTCATACACGTTCATAAGTTTTCTTATATAAAAACTGCTCCAGGACTTCCAAATGCTTGAGTGCAGAATGCTCACTTCCGGAAGCTGGACACTGCTTTGAAGAGGCTTCTTAAATTTGTAAGGATGTCAAAAGCTGAAGGAAATAGCCCAATAGGAACTACAAACTTCCATGTCAATAATTTCACAGCTAAGTCATGTACAGAAATGTTATGAGGCCATCATATCCCACAATATGGCATACCCACTAACAGGAGACATCCGTCTTTCAGTCCCAGAAGATGGCTGCAGTCGATGAAGGTGGACTGACGTTCAATAAACTTGTGCTCACTGTTAGTGAGTTAATAATATATACATTCAGTCATATCTGACTCGTGAAAGCTGAAATTTGCAGTCATTATTTCCATTCATCGTTTGATAAGGAATAGGCATTGTGGGAACATTTTAGGCAGTATGCTTTGAAACTATATGCTAATCAAACACGGACTACTGTAATTTTAAATATGCTTTTATTTAAACTTCTTTTTTTTTTTGCACAGAATTGGAACGAATCAATACAATCGTTCAAATCCAATAATTCCATAAATTTTCCTATAATGGAAGGACACTGCAAAAACTCGTTACAATTTGACAAAAATTACAATGATAATATTAATGATGAAATGTAATAGTATATAGAATTTTTGAATTACAAATTAAACATAGTTTAACATTTTGCTACGTAAAAAGGAAAAGATTTGAATAAAACAGATGATTATCTTGTGAATATATATTACATGAAGTAAAGCTTCTGGTATAATGTTGACAATATTTCTTGATACCTCTTCAAAGCACAATTACTCTTGATGTTTTCAATTAAGCTAGTGCTATTATAATTAATTCTTTTCACTTCGATATTTTTTTTTGATATTATAGTAAGACATGTTGAGCTATTATTTTTAAAAGAGCCATTTCTTACAAGAAACACTGCCTGTTGACATGGTATGCCATAAGAATATCCACAAGATAAGAACCACTTACCTGAAATTTACTTCTAGTCTACAGCAACTGCTTAAGAGTTCCTTCCCATTACTCCTCAAACACTCAAAGCTCATCAAAGTTGTACTGATAATATATCAATCTATTGTTTATCGTCAGACTTTAATAGTATTGATCATCGCTGCTATATGCTGAGCCAATATAATTAAATAAGTTTATACCAGTTGCGTGGATGCTGAAATTGAGTTGTCTCCTTTTGCTTTTAGACAACTGTAAGACGTAACAACAACGTCTAAGAAGTTGCCAATTTGTCACTTCTTCTATCACTGAAAACTTCATACAGCTATATACGCATAGATTGCCCATTGACCCAATTAGAAGTTATAAGCTGATAATAATTCTCTTCATTGCTAAACTGACGAACAATACTTATGACTTGTAAAAACAAAGATTATTTTTAGGTGCAATAATGAAGGTGCAATAATGAAAGTTATAATAGAAAAGTCTATGCACACTACTACTAAGTTAATATCTTCATAAGGCTATCCCAACTTCATAAATTATAGTCTGGATCTCACAGGAAATGCAAACTCCTTAAAGCTATATGGGTGATTGACCTTGGAGAGAAAAATTAGTTCTTTGATGAAGGCGAATGATAAACTAACATAATACGTACGTGAAGAAGCTTATCCCTAGGCTTTATATACAATGAATGAAAGGAATTGCCAGTCACCAACGCACAAGCTCAATTACAAGACTGTGTACTTCATCAACTCCAGAAAATAATTAGTTTCAAAGAAGACACCTTCAAAACAATAGGTAAGTACAGACTTCTCCATATCAAGGTCCAAGATCTGTCACTAAAAAGATTCATCCTTCCCTAAAGAATGCTGCGGAATTAAAAGAAGCTTGAGATGTTTAATATTGTCAGTGTCAAGAGATTAAAGAAATGGCTCAAATTTTGTGCTGACATAACTCGACATGTAAGCCAATTTAAATAAAAAAAGCTTCTGTTAAATGCTAGTCTTGAAGGCTATGAGTACAAGATCAATGCAGTGAGTTTCTACAGACAAGATCTAATGCCATTCTATTCACTACACAATTGAACTATAGTAAAAGAGAGGCCACTAAGGAGGTTGCTACGGAAACACTATTTCTAAACACCAAGAAAGACAAGTAACAACACATGATCCCAACCCACAGCTTCACTTTGCCTCAATCAAGTATACTAAATACAACCAAAGGTTAACTATTACATCACAGAGTGCTAACTCTATGTAGTAAAAGCTATTAAAAATTTATAATTGTCTTTTAGAATACACATATTACTCAGGCTATTTCAAATAGATCAGCAACTCTCTCTCTCTCTTTTTTTTTGTGGAGTTGTGATCAATACTCCGAATAGTATTTAAATGCAAATACCTCACAATTCTGTAATTTCAAGAACTAAAGAATTATAGAATGAATCAACAAGTAAAAAAATGTTTCAAGGGATCAGTCATTTTACTAATTCATTCAAATGTTAAAATGTATTTGAAAATGAAATAACTACTTCACCTTTTAAATCTGAAAATACAATTAAAAAAATACAACTTAATGTATTAGACACCAACCCTGCTTTTTAAAAAAATTAAGTTTTTCAGTGAAAAATAAATAAATTAAAGCCTAGTTTGGGCGAAAAGGCAACACCAGACTTAGATCTATTCCCCAAGTCAGCCTCTTCAGAATCTGTACTTGAGAAAGGAAAGCAATAAGGCCACATGAAACTCATTCTGCTACTCACATCCTCACACAGAGACAATCTAACATTGATAGCTCATGTACAGGCTTAGTAGCTGGAGTTTAGTAAAAGTATGCAAATCGAGAGAGTGAACCATGAATAGCTTTATTAAAAGGACGTATTCTCTTATAAAAATTTTTAGGCATCATACACCCACTCTATCTTCACACTACTGTAAATATCTAAAATTCAATATGCAGTTTACGGTGTGTGTGTGAAATAAATATTACGTTTCACCTCTCACCTGCTAATATAATTGGAAAATTTCCAATTTTTAAAGCTATAAAACACTAACTATAGATCCCAATCTCCCCAGAGGCAAAGTGAAGCTGACTAGAAATTGAGAGAACCAAAACTCCCTGCAATAAAACAAACTCACCCTTCATGGCGTTGATGGCATCTTCTGGCACAGGGGAGCCCATCTCTTCGTTCCTACGGTTTGTCCGTCGTCTGAGTTCATGGTGAGGAGGAATAACTACAAGAGCCTTATTGTGGTACCCGTCAAAATAACTCATCTTGCGCTTCTGGGCACCGGCATAAACATTGGTCTAGAGAATAATTGAAAAAATATATCAATTTTAAAAAAAATAAATTTTTTTTAAACTTGTATGGAGTGAAAATAACATCAATTTACAACTATTAATTCTAGTGATAAGCCACTCTTTCAACTAAAAAATTGAATATTACAATAAAGTAGTAATAAAATACTTTCAATTGAAACTATCTGACTTAAAGGGGTCTAGGCAAAATATGAAAAAAAATCTTAGTTGTCACTGGGATTGAACCCAGGACCACTGGCTTTAGCCAACAGTGCTCTAGCCATTGAGCTACGACAACCCTCGACTTCCAAGACCTTCACATTTATCTATAAACCCCTTCAAGTGAGAAAGTTTCAAATTAGTTTATATGAAGGATCAAAACTTGATAATACTTTTACTTTTGATGGTGATATTTACACCATGAAGATATACAGTACATTTATACCAGTAGAAAGAAAACCCATAATATGGCAGTAAGTCATGTGCGCTGGTCTAACCTGGTCAAGGATGTAGTTACGTGGACAGCTACTCTTAGAAGCCAGCAGGAACATCTTATTCAATATATCAGTGGCTTTCTTGATGAGAACTTCCCATCGACCTGAATAATTCTGTTTCCTGCCCAAACCCCACACCTTCATCTTTTCCATGATCTGATTAGTGCCTAAACAATATACATCACAAATGATATACTACTTAATATAATAAAGTATCATGACAAATAAAACATACACGAAGAGACAAAGGACAAACAGATACGATTTAACCTCTCATCTGTTCGCCATAGTTACAGACACATCTATACTGGACACCAACTAACAGCGATTAATAGTAAACAACATCAGCGCGTAGCATGTAAGCCAACATCATTAGGCAAAAATTTCTTTCATGCTACATCGTGTAATATACTGAAGGAGTGAAATAATCAACAGTGAGTGTGCCTACTGCTAGTTGACTGGTGGCGTCTTAGAACTCTTCGATAGGAAATGGGCCTGTGAGTGTTTTATGTTCATACTTCTTAACCGATTACACGCGAATGACGCAAATATGCGTCAATTAAGAAAAATCGATAACCGCGGTGGACGCAAATATGCGTCAAAAATGCGTCTTCGCGTCCATTTCGCCCTACAGCTTTGTGGAGTCAAGGACGCCACCGATCACAATTGCAGACGATTCTATATTGTTGTAAGTATATTTTTGGCTTATAAAATACATAGACTGCCATAAGAAAATGTTGAGTAAATTTTGTCACAACAATAAGACTTCTTTCTGATAAAGTATAAATTGAAAATATATTTCATAAAATAATAAAGGTAACAGAACAATCTTTTAGAAACCAATATTACTTTAGCTATAACTGCTCATGATAAAACAAGTAGAAAGCTATCTTGGCAAGTGGAACACTGGCACTTCAGCATCCTAGTGATGAAGACGTTATTCTTGACCTGGCACAGCATGGCAGTGACCAGGATGGCAGTAACTCTGATGGTAGTGACGAGGAGTTTGATGACAGCAAGAATGACTTCAGTACTGATGGGTGTAGTGACTGCAGTAGTTGCTAGATGGTCAAGGACTCTGACGAGAGAATGGAATTGATGATTCTGAAAGGTAGCGATTTCTACAGGAATTTTAACCACATTCTTTATAACAATAAGTAAAAATAAATATTGTTATACAACAGGTGAGACTGCAGGGATCCTTCTGACATATACTTCTATTATGCTATGACCAGTTGCACTTGATAGTAAGATCACTAACTATTCTGTCAACAATGCAGCCTACCAGCACATCAAAAGTAAAGACACCTTGGAGTACCAAACTGAATACACTATAATATTCTATCATTTATTTGTGATGTACCTGTTTTCATGCACAAAAGCCATAAAAAGCTTCTCTGTTCACAAAATTTATAACAGATTGCTAAGTTCAAAATAAAACACACCCTAAATAAATATCAACAAATTCTTCCTGAATGTAAGACAGATGCGTGCAAAAGCACTTTCTCTTACCTCTATGATCAAGTAGCAAACTGCTTCAGCCATGAAACCATACTTCCAACCTTACTAGTGTGCTTACTAAGAGCTTCAGTGTGATGCCATTAAGGTTTTTGCCAAACGGTGCGAGTACTTTGTTATTTTTCAGTCGGGAACAGCTCCTTAGCGTCGAATTTATGCTTTCCCAATAGCCTAGAGCGTACTCTATCGTTCGATAATACTGTCCCTGAGGCAATCTTCAAACGTTCGTCTTCTTTCTCTCGCTTAGTGTCACCCTCCCACCAAGCAATCAATCCTTTGTGTCTCGCGTGCGCCCGTGACCGCATTACGTAAGGCGCAATTAAAATTTTTGTTCGCGCGTAATCGGTTAATAAGTATTTTTGAGTTAAATGATTCAGTCATTCTCGGCTGAAATAATTAAGTTATAATTAAAAATAGTGGCTGTTGAAAAGAGAAAAATTTCCTATTATTATTTTTGAGTTGCAGACATTACTTAGTCACGGACACCTTATGGTCCCATATTCTCCAGATAACAGAGGTGAGAGTGTAGCTGGCTCTGATGCTTCAACACATAAATTAGAGAGAAGAGAAACAAACATAGAAATAAAGAAACAAACAAACAAAAAACTGAGCAAAGTTTAAGTTACACCTTTAGTTCCCCCCTTCCCACATTTAACAATACACTAAAACCAGACCCACCTAGAATCATGTATCTCTTGGTTTTGTTCTGAGAGCTGTGTTTCAGAGCCCACGTCGTCTTCCCAGATGCTGGCAGTCCAATCATCATGATCACTTCACATTCATCGTTAGACGCTGGCGCCTTGGGGGCACGAACCTTGTGATCCTCTTGAGCTTCCTCGATGGGCAAATACCCCTCACTGTCGGGAGTCTCACACCACACTGGGGAAGAGAAGTTCACCGTGAATTCCACATTCTTGGTGGCAATGTGAGGGAAGAGAGCTTCATTCCGCAACTCAGCCCCCAACTCATAGGCTGTGCCAAAGAAAGTGCCATTCTTTGCAAAAGATATAGTCTTTGGAGTACTTTCTAAATCCTGGGGGAGGAAATAATAATAAAGAGAGACACATAAATATACTATTTAAACTCAATACAAATGCAACATTGACATTTGTTACACTTAACTATAAGTGACCTTGACAATAAAAATAAAACAGAAATCCAATGCTAATAGGAATACATGATACAAGTTACTAGATCCAGCCCCATTATCACCTACTACCCAAATGAATATTATAGGACAGCAAAACCAGAGCATTCAGTTGTAATGACCATTTCAACCAGTATACATAAAATTAAACCATATAATAACAAATATGGAGTACTAGAGGAATTCTATAGATTGAGGTTGGTGAAAATTCTAATGCTCCCCCTCCCCTCTGCATCAAACACACTGGTACTAATGGCCGCTTGCACTCATTACAATTAGCAAGTACTCATAAGTATTTCTATAGTTTTCATACTTCCTCCCAAGTTTGACTCTCGTGTATAATAAAATCAACCTTACCTACAAGTATCTCTGCTTTATAAAATACAATTAAAACTGTTCTTTTCTACTCACCACAAAGCAACTGATGAAGTCCCCGGGTCCATAGTCCTCCCCATAGTCCTTGAACTGGCGGTTAGTGGCCGCCTTGCCAGTGCCTCCGAACCCATAGGATAGCTTGTCCTCTCCAAGACTGAGATCAGAATCTATTACTGACCAGCCCACTCTGAAATAGAAATAACAACAATAAATACTAATACCAAAACATAGACTAATACTAAAAAGCACTTGCAGTAAACCAACCAATATAAGTAGTTAAAAGGTTATCTAGCTTGTCACAGCAAGGATTTTTCTTAGAAAGAAAAACATTACGGTCCGAGGACCTTCTAGTTTCACTGATGACTGAACAGTGGCACAAGTGTACAGAAGAAAAATCCTTGCTATGACAAGCTAAACAACCTCTTATCTAATTATTTTACATAGCAATGAGATATGTGACCGGATTTGTGAAAACCCGGCTAAACGCGGCATCTAAAGTTTTCTAATTTATTCTACCAGTAGGCTGCACGGGGGCCTTGGGATGCCTTCGTCCTAATTTGGAAGCTGTAGCACAAGCCGTCTTCGCCCTGCCTTGTGTCTGTATACTATTACTGCGTGTCTCCGGGACATTATGAATAAACCGGTTACAGGCGGGTTGAAAGAAGTCTAAAAGGCTTAATGCAGGGCTCCTTAAGAAACTATGATGGCGAGAATTGCGTGAGTACGTGAATTATGTAGAATAGTAAGTGAATTAGTTAGCTACAGTTTTTCCCCCGCTGTTAGTGAAAAGCCCGCCAATAATTTCTTAGCAACTCTCCGTACACGAGTCCAACCGGCTAGTGTTTCTAGCCTCCTAGTGTGAGTTCTAGAGCAGGCCAGAGCTTACAACTGCGTCATAAGCTAGAGCTAACTGGTGTCTATCCATTTCTGCCATAAAATTTTTCCGAAAAAAAATCGACCCATAAGGCTTTACCCGGGGATACTGAAAAAAATTGTTTGCCGCGTTTAGGTCGATTTTCCCAAAACCGGTCACATATGATAATGATAACAATCAAAATAAATTGCCAAAAACAAACCACGCAAAATAACGAAAACAAAACAAAACAAAAAAAAACAGCAACAAAAATACAACTAAACAAATACTGATTACTCACACTGCACTAACTTACCTGAGCGCATGAGGATGTTGTTCTGATTCTTCCACTTCTACTTCAATGTTCTTCTCCACCTTCACTTCAAACATGTACTTGCCTCCTTTCACACCCCAAGAGGCACGAGATGCCGCCCACAGGTTGGCAAAACCTTCCTTGGACAGACCACACCCACCTAGGCCATCCTCATTGATCATGAAATGGAGATCAGAATTGTCTACAAACAGAAATATTGGATGAATAAATACACACACTAACAACAACAATAATGATTCCGAAGAGTTATTGTCGACGTGGTACAGCTAATTTCACGTCTGTTTTATTATAAATCACAACATTTCGATCAAGATTGCTCGATAGACAGCATCATTCGACTCTAACATCAACACCTTCATTCAGTCATTAACAGCTCTATTCTACCTCATACTATAATAGCTTCTCTGTGTCACCACCACCCAGCCATTTCAGTTATATTATCACCTGAGGAAGATCGAGCAACCTCGATCGAAACATTGTGATTTAATATCAAAACAGACGTGAGTGGTCCATTAACTTAATCTTAAAACAACAATAATAATTAATAACAGTAAATAATAAAATAACAACAACAACAACAACAACATGACTTACAGGCATCAAGCACCACTACATTATCATCCTCTCCTCCAGAGAAGCAGTTGGTCATGAGTTCCTGCACTGCCTCTTCATCCATCTTCTCCGGCTCATCTGGATCAGGAGCTTTAGTAAAGTCCTTCCTCGGCTCACGACTCCTTCTACGGTCATCTTCACGTGGACGCTTGCGACTATCAGTGGCATGGAGTCTGTCTGAGGACTTGTCCTTAACATCATCTGTGAGGGAAACAGATAGTGATCTAGAGTAAAGCAGGAGAAGTTACACACCCACCCAATGGTGTTGTATGCACAATACTCATCTATAGTTACCAATACCTAATCAATACTGATATAAGAATCTCCACAGAAAGACATTTACAGAACTAGTAAGGATATAATTTACAACAGAAAATAGAAAAGTAATTAAATTTTTTTAAACATGACAGAATAAAAAGATTGCATCTCACCAGGGATCGAGCCCAGGACCACTTGCTTACGCACAAGTGATCTGCCACAACTCAAACAACAATTGAACACTTAAATTCTGTATTTATACTGTTAAGGGGTACTGCTATGCTATAGTCTCACCCTCAACAGACCAGTGGAAATTCCAATTCTATTTATTCGTGGAATATGATTATTCAGATAATTTATTGAGTCACCAAGAAAAAAAAAAAAAAAGAAGAAGAAGAGGACAAACCTAAGCCAACAGTAGAACACATTTCAGCCACGGAATGAAAAAAATAAATAAAATATATAAAAGAAGAAAATAACCCCCTCAACCTCACACATGTCAAGGATAGTGGCCATGGTTAGAGTAGATCCAGATGTGCACTCCAGATAGTCATGTGACTTCTGTGTAGTTTACACTTTGCCTATTTAGGCCGTGGTTGACATTTTAACTACTTCTATTTATCACAACTAACTTGTGTTTGAACATGAGCTAACTATGGATTGTGTGTTCACATTGGATCCTGATGACTCCCTCAAGTGTTGTATCTGTTATGAAGTAGCTAAAGAAGCCAAGCAAGAAGAAGCCTGTGGAAAGCTGTTCTGTAGCACTTGCATTGAAAGTTGGCAAGAAAGTTCTTGTCCAGCTTGTAGAATTCCAGTAGCAAAATATTTCATTGACAACAGAAGTGAGTTGGTGCTTTCTTATGTAGTACAGTCAATTATATATCTAATATATTAGGTCGTCGAGAAATTCAGGCACTGGCTGTGCAGTGTAGCCATGAATACAATGGCTGTGATTGGAAGGGAACTGTGGGTACACTAGAGAACCACGTGGCAGAATGTGGCTATGCATTGGTATCCTGCCCAAATGATTGCAAAGAAAATGGCAAAACACCGCTTGAGGATCAATTTCAACTACTCAAGAAAGATCTGGAGGATCACTTAAGTAGTGTATGTCCTGAAAGAAAATACTCATGTGCTTACTGTAGGATGGTAGACACTTATAAATTCATCACTGAATCTCACGATGAAAAGTGTGAGAAGAAAATTGTGGATTGCACTAACCAGGGTTGCAGCATGCGCATGGAGCGTGGGCAGGTAGAGTCACATGTGAGAGAGTCATGTGACTATACCGAGGTCTACTGCAAGTATGCCAGCATAGGGTGCCAGGAGAGGAGATTACGTATGAAAATAAAGCCACACGAGGAAGACTCGGATATTCACCTCAAAATGGCCCTGGATAAGATTGTGGAGTTAAACATGATTGCTCTTAAGGTTCCAATTAAAGATTCAAGCAAGAAAGTATTCAGAAGCTTTGTATCATGCAAGCAAAACAGCGTTACATTTAAACTGAAAGGGTACAGTGACAAGATGAAATCATGCAGTCGCCACTGCTTTCAACCATTCCTTACCAGCCCATCTGGTTATAAGATATGTTTGTTAGTGTATCCTATCACTAAAGTAGGAGGAAGTTATATGTCGGTGTTTTTAAAGGTCTTGCATGGACCTTACGACAGTGTGCTTGAATGGCCTATCAAAGTAAACTTCACAGTAGAGCTATTAAATCAGCTAGCCGATAGTAATCACTTGGAGCAAACTATTAAGTTTAAAGGTGATGATCACCACTGCAAGCCAGGCGGGAGTGGCTATGGACGTTCTGAGTTTGTGTCTCTGTCCAGGCTGCCACTTGATTCTCAGAGAAATACGCAATACTTGGAAAATGATGTGTTATACTTTCGAGTGACACCTAACATTTCTAGTCATAAGCCATGGCTGGACCACACCCATGAGTAGCTTCAGCCTACCTTTTGCTTAGTACATTAAATTATATAACACACACACATGCATGTCCATATAGCTTAAATAAGTCTGTAACAGTAGTATCATGATGTATTATGTATTTCATAACACTCTACCATGTATAATCAAAGACTGTTAAAAAGTTCATGACCATTATCAGGTGATCCATTATTTCAGTTTGCTGGCTAGCTTGCACAGATAACCATGAAGTGGTCGATGTTCATAAGTACCCACAAAAAAGATGACTTAACATCAAAACATGCTATGTGTAAGTTGGGAAATGATAATCACATCACACCTGGCACCAACACTTTCATTACTGATAATGAACAGGAAAACATCTCAGCCCAGGACCACTTGCTTACGCACAAGTGCTCTGCCCCTGAGCTATAACAACCAACCAGCAATTGAACATTTCAATTCTGTATTTATACTGTTAAGGGGTACTGCTATGCTATAGTCTCACCCTCAACAGACCAGTGGAAATTCCAATTCTTTTTATTCGTTTATCAAGTCACCAAGAAAAAAGAAGAAGAAGAAGAGGACAAACCCAAACATACAGTAGAACACATTTCAGCCACAAAATGAAAAAATAAAAATAAAATATATAAAAGAAGAAAATAACCCCCTCAACCTCACACATGTCAAGGATAGTGGCCATGGTCAGAGTAGATCCAGATGTGTACTCCAGATAGTCATGTGACTTCTGTGTAGTTTACACTTTGCCTATTTAGGCCGTGGTTGACATTTTAACTACTTCTATTTATCATAACTAACTTGTGTTTAGACTTGAACTAACTATGGATTGTGTGTTCACATTGGATCCTGATGACTCCCTCAAGTGTTGTATCTGTTATGAAGTAGCTAAAGAAGCCAAGCAAGAAGAAGCCTGTGGAAAGCTGTTCTGTAGCACTTGCATTGAAAGTTGGCAAGAAAGTTCTTGTCCAGCTTGTAGAATTCCAGTAGCAAAATATTTCATTGACAACAGAAGTGAGTTGGTGCTTTCTTATGTAGTACAGTCAATTATATTATATCTAATATATTAGGTCGTCGAGAAATTCAGGCACTGGCTGTGCAGTGTAGCCATGAATACAATGGCTGTGATTGGAAGGGAACTGTGGGTACACTAGAGAACCATGTGGCAGAATGTGGCTATGCATTGGTATCCTGCCCAAATGATTGCAAAGAAAATGGCAAAACACCGCTTGAGGATCAATTTCAACTACTCAAGAAAGATCTGGAGGATCACTTAAGTAGTGTATGTCCTGAAAGAAAATACTCATGTGCTTACTGTGAGATGGTAGACACTTATAAATTCATCACTGAATCTCACGATGAAAAGTGTGAGAAGAAAATTGTGGATTGCACTAACCAGGGTTGCAGCATGCGCATGGAGCGTGGGCAGGTAGAGTCACATGTGAGAGAGTCATGTGACTATACCGAGGTCTACTGCAAGTATGCCAGCATAGGGTGCCAGGAGAGGAGATTACGTATGAAAATAAAGCCACATGAGGAAGACTCGGATATTCACCTCAAAATGGCCCTGGATAAGATTGTGGAGTTAAACATGATTGCTCTTAAGGTTCCAATTAAAGATTCAAGCAAGAAAGTATTCAGAAGCTTTGTATCATGCAAGCAAAACAGCGTTACTTTTAAACTGAAAGGGTACAGTGACAAGATGAAATCATGCAGTCGCCACTGCTTTCAACCATTCCTTACCAGCCCATCTGGCTACAAGATGTGTTTTTTTGTGTATCCCATTACTAAAGTAGGAGGAAGTCATATGTCGGTGTTTTTAAAGGTCTTGCATGGACCTTACGACAATGAGCTTGAATGGCCTATCAAAGCAAACTTCACAGTAGAGCTATTAAATCAGCTAGCCGATCGTAATCACTTGGAGCAAACTATTAAGTTAGGTGATGATCACCACTGCAAACCAGGCGGGAGTGGCTATGGACTTTCAGAGTTTGTGTCTCTGTCCAGGCTGCCACTTGATCCTCAAAAAAATACGCAATACTTGAAAAATGACGTGTTGTACTTTCGAGTGACGACTAACATTCCTAGTCATAAGCCATGGCTGGACCACACCCATGAGTAGCTTCAGTTTACTGCTGCCTTAGTACATCAAATTTTAACACATACACACACACATGCATGTACATATAGCTTAAATCAGTCTGTAATAGCAGTAAAATTATCATGATGTATTACGTATTTCACAACAGCACTGTAATATAATCAAAGACCGTTAAAAAGCTTATGACCCTTATTAGGTGATCCATTATTTCAGTTTGCTGGCGAGCTTACACAACATTCATTGCGAAACTGTATTGTTATGTTTCAAATAAATAACTATGAAGTGGTCGATGTTCATGAGTACACACAAAAATGATGACTCAACACCAAAACATGCTATAGGTAAGTTGGGAAACAATAATCCAATCCAACTGAAAACAACACTTTCATTACTGATAACAAACAGGAAAACATCTTACTCTGTCAAACCATCTATTCAAGTGTACAAAAAAAAGTCAATAGTCCACTCAAAAGAATGCCCTCTACCAAGTTACTCTGCTGGCTGCTAGTACCCATAGCTTTAAAGAAGGAAATAAATTTTAAAAAATTAAAAAAAATATTAATTAAAAAAGCAGCGTGGCAGATTTATGATGACAACTGTGGCAACTTGATAATTCTATAATCTTTTATTTTTTTAATCTTTTTCAGTAAAGACAATCAGTACGAGAAGAATTTTTTAAACAAGTTAACACAAAACTATTTACTAATATCCAAAAATAAAAAAGAATAAGAAAAGTATTATAGTCCATAAAGTGGAAGGCTAAAAATTCTGGCTTACTAATAACGGTTCGAACTTAAACTCAATCACAGACAGTCGCGATGCTGCCACGGAGTTCAAACAGCATGTGCAGCTTGTCCACCTTCTAGTTACTATATTCTGAGCTTCAGAACCTCGTATAATTAAAAAATTTTAGCCGGACCAACATCCAAGGTGGCAGCCATTTACACAATCCCATAGTTAACTTTACATTTCCTATTCCAAGGTCCTGATACTAATCTTTATGCTTTCAGACTTCTGTGTCAGTTTTAGTACACTACCACTGATCAAAGTCTTTCTTATCATGATTTTCTAGGAAGATCTATACCTATTAAAGGGTCAGATACAGTCAAATTACAATAATCAATGTTAAGAAACTAGCTAACTTTCCACGAATTCAAGCAAACCACACTTTTCCTTCTCAGCCCGAAGGAGGGGCCTCCACGAGTACCTTTATTACAGATTTTCGGAGAAATCTGTTTGTATGGACCTTCCCCAGACTCTAATAAACAAGAAACTTTAGAATTTACGTCATAATCTTACTAGAATTTGGGGGGGGGGGGGGGGGGGGGGAATGACGCAGAAGTAGGACACTTCATAGAACCACCAGCTGTTAGCTGAATACGCAGGAAACTGAATCTGTTAGCCCTGTCTATTGGATAAGCAACTGGTGGTGACAGGAGTTGGGGAGCAAGTATGAGTGGGCACTATAAAAGCACCTCTGCAGGCAGGCAGGCAGGCATGTGTTTAGGAAAGGAAGCCTAAACAAGTCCACAGTTCCATACAGCAGTATGCTAGCAAGGAGGTAAGGAGAGGTTAGCACAGGCTACAGATGATGTGGCCAAAGATAGTGTGGCATTGAGTTGTTGAAGGATTATTAACATTTACAAACTGAAGCAGTACACATCTAAGTTAAATGAACATCCATCTAGCTGTGATTGTTTGATTAATTTAAATGGTGAAGTGACACTGGGGATTGCCTCTATTTTTTTTCTGAGCAGTGTTTAAAGTGCATGCTCACAATCACTCTAGAAACATCCTCTAGAGTAGAAGATCCTGGAAAGTACTATGCAAGATGAGTATCAGTATGAGGACAAATGGTGATGGAAAGTGAGCATAGCCATCTTGAGAAGCTACATGGGTTTAGGGGGTTCCAAATGATGACTAAGTCTACCTTCTCAAACTGAGGGGGACATAGGGTATTGGTAGAAAGAGAAACTCAGTTAAGTCCATGTTTAAGGCAGGTAAAGAAGAGAAGAGGTTCATTGAGACATTGATTTCGCTGTACAAAAATTTCTCATGTGAAAGAAACGTTCAAGAAGCTGGAAGATTTGTATTTCAAAGCACTTTTAAAATTTAACGTTCAAAATATCATTCTGGAAAGCCACAAGAGCCACTAAACTGAACTGCACATTATTTATCATTTATGTATGACATAACCTGTGACAGGTACAGTTACTAATCTCTCAATTCTATTCATCACACTGCTCAGAAAGTCAAACACCTGTAGGGTGGGTGTTTAAAACCACAGGTTAAAACAACTGCATGTGTAACAAACCATATAATGATATTCATAACACGTTCAGTTAAGTGGGTGAAACAGCATACCTAATCTTAACTATTCTCAGCAATAATAAAGCTAGTGCTTGAAATATCCTATTACCACTTAGACACATATCAAGTAGCCAATACACAAATACTCAGTTTCTGAAGTGCCTGGGCAAAAACACTGTCAATTCCATCATTTGACATGAATGATTACTCAAAATGCTAACTCAAACAGAACAATGAACTCCACATAACCCTATCACAGTCCTAGTTGCACATTGATTCCAGCTTTAAGAGTGGAACTTTGATTTAAACTATGACACAGTTTAATGTTACTGTTATAAGTGTTCTGGTAGATTGTGGAGGAATAAGAAAGATATGTTTAACATTTTAAAGGCTAAACCATGGAAACGGAAAATTACTAATCTTAATTTAATTAACAACAACAAAAAACAAATAATAAATTTAAAATGCTGAATAAAAAAATAATAAAAGAAAATAAATCACGTATGGGTGTGGTTCAGCCACGGCTTCTGATGTATAATATTATATGTCACTCTAAAATACAACACATCATCTTTCAAGTAATGTGTGTTCTCTACTTCATCACACGATAGCTCGGACAGAGGAATGAACTCATCATAACCAAATCCTAGACCACCTGGATTACAGTAGTCTTCATCTTCATCAAAGTTGATATTTACTTCATAATGATTACAATCAGCTAATTGGTTTAACAGTTCTACTGTGAAGTTTGCTGTAAGAGGCCACTCTAGAGTATCATCATAAGGCCCAGGCAGGACTCTGAGAAATAGTGACAAATGAGTACCTTCACCATTAGGATAAACAAAAAAGTTAATCTTGTAGCCACAAGGACTAGTGAAGAACGGTTGAAAGCAATGAGGTCCTGTCTTCAAACTGAAACCATTTAGTTTGAATGTAATACTTCTTTGTTTCTTGTCTGGACTGAGTGTAAATTTGTTTAACTCGACTATCTTGTCGAGTGCCATTGTGAGGTGAAGTTCAGAGTTTTTCTCATGTTGCTTCATATCCTTACGCAATCCTTTCTCTTCACAGCCTATACTGGCATACTTGCAGTATACCTCAGTATAGTCACATGACTCTCTCAAGTGTGATGCAAGTTTGCCACGCTCTATGTACACATGGCAGAGTTCATTAGAACAGGATATTACCTTCTTCTCACATTCACCATCATGAGATGCAAATATGAACCAAAACTTGCCCTTCATGCCACAATGATCACAAGAGTATTCTCTATTAAGACATATATTGTGCAAATGAAAGTTGAGTTCCTTCTTCAGAAAATCACACCCACACTCTTTGGGACAAGGCACTTCAGCATAGCCACATAAAGCTTCGTGTTTATCTAATGTTTCCACAGTTCCGGTCCATTTGCACCCATTCTCCTCATAGTCACATGACACCTCAAGAGCCTGAATTTCTCGATAACCTAATACACAAGAACTAGTATATAAAAGACACTAAGAACTAAACTATTTACTTCTTCTGTCCACAAAGTATCTAGGGTGAGGAGTCCTACAAGTGGGACAAGAGTCTTCCCACTGTGTGAGGCAGAGATTACAGAATAACTTGCCACAGGCTTCTTCTTGAATAGGGTCTTTAGCTACTTCATAGCAGATACAACACTTCAGGGAATCACTAGGGTCAGAGAGAAATCTACACTCCATTGTGATATTAGCTAAAGATGCCTTAGATAGTCACATGATGTTCCTAATTCGGTTTGTTCTCTTGACAACTATAAAACTCACACAACCACATGATCATATTCATAGTGCGAGCAAGCCACAGCCAGAGTTGTACTATACAATAGTGCCTCGAGTGCTAAATAAAAATACAGAGCTTAAACGTATTCAGTGCTATTCTCTGCACATGAAATCTGTAGCCTCGCTTACCACATTCTGAACTTACTTCCAGAGGTGGTATAGGTATATAAAGGAGAATTTCTGGCATGCAGGTTAGTCTTCTAACTCTTTCTATTCAAAATACAAAAAAGTAGCCACGCAAAGAGAACCCTCCACAATAGTTCATTATTCATTCAATTTGATCTACACCACATTTAAAACAAGTGTTCCTACGTACAAACACTTATATATTACCATTATTGCAAGTGATATAATAGAATAATCTGGTCTAGCTCCTATCAATGTGTGTGTGTGTGTGTGCCAAAGTATTTTCTAAAATTAAAGAGGACTCTTTAGGATAGTATCTAGCAGTATACTCTTCCAGTACACTTTCAATTCCTATGCAGCTGATTTAGCGGCGTCTATTGCAAACAATACTGCCTTTCCTCTTTTAATAGCCCATCATTTTCCAAATGTATTTCCCCAACTACTTCTGCAATGGTCCTCACAACTTATATCTTACATATGTGACAATTCCCACTTTATTGTGCGCTAAGTGACTGTAATGCATTCTACAACGGTCTCAGGGAAGTTGATGAAAAACACTGGCAGGTCCTTGGCTAAGACCTTTCAATGTGAACTCCTCATTTAAATGTTAAGCTTGAACTATACCTTCTCTTATAGACAGACAGTTTCTATGAGGAAATAACGAGGTGAAGGTTAGGGCGTAGAGGGAGTCAGATCTGTAAATTTAGGACAGTATATGTACAAAGTGAGTGGAAGGTGAAGAACACTTATCTTAATAGCAAATTTTCTCATTGTAACAGCCAATATTATGCTAATAACAACTTAACCCAATGTTTCAACTTCTTATAATTATTTCAGCAGAGAGAATGACTGAACACTTATCTTTAAATCCAAATAGATGAAAGTAAAAAAATCGTAAAAAAGGTACAATAAAATAATTCATGTATGGGTGTGGTCCAGCCACGGCTTCTGATGTATAATGTCTATAGTCACTCTAAAATACAACACATCATCTTTCAAGTAATGAGTGTTCTCTATTTTATCACAGGATAGCTTGAACAGAGGAATGAACTTATCATAACCATATCCTCGGCCACCTGGATTGCAGTAGTCTTTATGTTCATCAAACTTAATATTTCTTACACAGTGATTACAATCAGCTAATTGGTTTAATAGTTCTACTGTGAAGTTTGCTTTAAGAGGCATAGTTGCCAAGTGTACCTGAACATCCAGTACAATACCGGAATTATCAGGTCTGTAATGTACCGCACCTAAATTGTAATTAGCCTACATTTGTACCTGAAATTTCCCAATCTGGCTAAACTCATGGCTGGTCTACTGTCCATTCCTTGTTCGAATGCAGACTCTTAGCAGGGTTTCTCGATACTTCGTAAGATTTACACTGACCAACGGTCGGATTTGGATCAGTCAACACTAGTTAGTTTGATGTCTATCAAGTTCAACAGTGATGATTGCTGCCACGAAGTAAAGCTTGATGACGAACTACTTAAAAATTGCAAAAAAGCCACACACAAAGCACTCAATTTGTAAACTGAAATTTGATATCCAAATATTATTATTATGAAATTTGAAATTGGGGCGTGGTTTTAGGTGTGGTTTACAGAAATGGGCGGTGTTTGAGGTGTACCTAAAATTAATTTTTAAAAGTTGGCAACTATGAAGAGGCCATTCCAGAGTATCCTCACAAGGTCCATGCAGAACTTCGAAAAATAGTGACAAATGAGTACCTTCTCTATTAGGATAAACAAAAAAGCTAATCTTGTAGCCAGAAGGACTAATGAAGAATGATTGAAAGTGATGAGGTCCTGTCTTCAAACTGAAACCATTTAGTTTGAATGTAATACTTCTTTGTTTCTTCTCTGGACTGAGTATAAATTTGTTTAACTCGATTATCTTGTCGAGTGCCATTGTGAGGTGAAGTTCAGAGTTTCCTCATGTTGCTTCATATCCATACGCAATCTCTTCTCTTCACAGCCTATACTGGTATACTTGCAGTAGACCTCAGTATAGCCACATGTCTCTCTCAAGTGTGATGCAAGTTTGCCACGCTCTATGAACACATGGCAGAGGGATTCATTAGAACAAAGTACCATCTTCTTCTCACATTTACTGTAATGCGAACATATAACAGAATAAGTGTCTTTCATGCCACAATGCTCACAGGAGTATTCCCTATTAAGACATTCATTACGCAAATGAAAGTCGAGTTCCTTCTTCAGCAAATCATTACACCCACACTCTTTGGGACAAGGCACTTTAGCATACCCACATAGAGCTTTTGTGTTTATCTAATGTTTCCACAGTTCCGGTCCATTTGCACCCATTCTTCTCATAGTCACATGACACCTCAAGAGCCTGAATTTCTCGATAACCTAATACACAAGATCTAGTATATAAAAAGGCACTAAGAAACTATTTACTTTTTCTGTCCACAAAGTATCTAGGGTGAGGAGTCCTACAAGGGGGACAAGAGTCTTCCCACTGTGCGAGGCAGAGACTACAGAATAACTTGCCACAGGCTTCTTCTTGCTTAGGGTCTTTAGCTACTTCATAGCAGATACAACACTTCAGAGAATCGGCTGGGTCATATATAAATCTACACTCCATGGCTATTATTCGAAACAATCTTCAGTATCTGTCAGTATGGATACATCACAAGTAACATGACATACTCCTTTTATGGTCATCACCAGTAGAGCATAGGCTTCATATGTGACCGGCTATGAGAAAAATCAACATTGTGAAAAAGTTATGAAAATTGAGACTTTCGGATAGTTTGAGTCCTGTGTGGGACCACCCACAAGGAAGAGCAAGCTCATTAAAGAACTTTATTGTTTTGTTTATGTATTTTTGTTTCATGGCAGGCACTGATGTAATCTATGCCACTAATTAGTGGTTCACGCCTAAGCCAGCAGCACATATTCACCACATGCACTTAACTGAAAGAAAGAACATTCTAGAACATTTCCACACACACACATGGTTGCCTACTGGGCATGAGCATTCCTTTTATGTATCACTATGGGGGTGGTTGGCTATAAATTCACATATAGTCCAACCTCCTTTTCAGTTAGTCTTTGCTTGTGTCAGATCCTGCACCTACTGTATACCTTGGCTAATATATTTAATTACCTCAGTATAACTTCCTGAACGACTTCGGGCTTAGTTAGGGGTAATAGATAGGCTTCTGGGTGATAACGACAGGAAGACCCAACTCTATAGACTGATTCTGGTGGCAGCGTACCTGCTGGGACTGGGATGTTACCTAGGCTCCAGCTAAACTTGGATTAAATAAGCAGTCCTGATCCCTACACCCCCCACAACTGGCGGCAGCGGTGGTCCGACTCTGTCCGGAGAAAATAGAAACGCCCCATCACCATCGATCGACTTTGTGAGGAGAGGCAGATTGTCATCCTACTGTATGGTTAATTAACTTCGTTGGCTTCGCCGGATTATTGCCTGACGGTTATCAATTTGTTAGCGAGAACGTTGGAACTGTTATTTGTTTCTTTAAATGTGTATCATTTGTGCAATATTTATTCATATTGTTTTGTTTGCTCATTTATCACTTTCTCTTAATTGTTGTTTTCTTTATTTGTGCAGGTCCCTGGTGTCTTCGGGTCTATGAGCAGGACCTGGTGCCTATGCCCCCCAAGATAAAGTCTACTGAACTACTGCAGTACTCTTCCGATCCCAGTCGCTCTTTGAATCGGCAACAGGAGGCAAGTGGACGGCATAAGTATCCCTTAAGATCTCGAGGCAGCGTTAGTGAAAGTGATAATAACCCTGAGCAGTCTATTCAAGTTTCGGACTCCACAATTGCTCCAGAAGGAAGGGACAGCATTGTCATGGCTGAACCTTCCCTTGCTAGTGTTATGTCCATGATGGCTACGGTGCTAGAAAGAGTGGAAGAGAGAGACCGTGAAAGGGAGTCTAGAGCTGGAACAGAGCGGCAAGAACGGCAGGCAGAGAAAATCATTGAAAAGATTCCAGCTATGACTGACGATACCGACTTAGAATTATATTTGCAAGGTCTTGAGAATGAGTTTGTTCAGGCAAAAATTCATCGTGACAGATGGAAATCTTTGGTTACCCCACGGCTCACCCCAGCATTGAAGGATCACATTGGTGACCTGCAAGCTGATCCTTCAAGTTCTTACCAGGATATTAAGGACAGACTCTTGGATAGAGTTGGGCAAACAAGTTTGCAAGCAGGACAGCAACTTTTTGAATTGCGCCCAAAGGATATTTATGATAAATCATCATCTCAACTCCTTCAGATGATGGAGAGGCTGATCAACCGAGCCGTGAGAGGTGCTGCTACAGTCCAAGATGCAGTAATTAAGATTTGCATTGCTCGAGTTCGTTCACTCCTGAGTGTTGAAGGACAACAGCATCTAGATTGCTGGAAAATTAAGTCCAAGGAGGACTTGCGGGCAGCTTTGCAGTCCTGGGAGTCAACCAGAGGCTGCATTGTGAAGGACGATGTGTCACATTGGAGTTCACAGTATAGCCAGTACAGAAAACCTGTGTGCTACAAATGTCACAAGCCGGGACACAGAGCATTTGATTGCCGCAATAACCCAGCCTCTTTGGATCAGTCACGAGGCGATTCCTTTCAGCCACGATGCTTCACTTGTGGTGTTATGGGACACAAGAGTCCAGAGTACCCCACTAAGAATACCAACAACAATGCTGACGTCAAGAAGGAGCCCGAAAAGTCGACTGGAGTGACATTTAAACAGGCTGAGGTTTCTGTTCTCAATAATGGCCGCACAAATTCCGTTGATGCTACACTCTATGATCAACCACTACCCCTTTTATTGGACACAGGAGCACACCTGTCAGTAGTTCCAGAAGAAATGGTGCCTCCAGCTGCAAGGACTGGCAATAAGGTACATCTTAAAGGTTACAATGGTAGGGTGGATGTAGCTGAGCTAGCTAAGATTAGTCTATGTGTTGGGAAACGTATCTGGAAGGGGGAGGCAGCCCTGGTTAAGGGGTCGGATTTGGATGGTAAGGGAATTTTGGCAGTGGATTTAAGAGATCGGGAAGCATGGGAGATAATGTGTGAATTCAGGGGAAAGTCTTTCGAAGTTAATTCTGTAGAGACAAGACATCAGAGAAAAGAAAGAGAGTGCGAGGAGGAGAGTGATAGAGTGTGTATGGAACTTGAAAATGCAGGGAGTAAGAGCTTAGATTTGTTCGAGAAAGAGAGTTGTCAGGTAGTAACAGCAAGTGAGGAAGATGAGTCGATCTTAGCAGATGAGCAGGCCTTAGCAGAAGTTGAGGTAGAAGGAGGGAAGTCTATGGGAGCTGAAGGAGAGGTAGATGCACTGGACTTTAGTTGTGTTGTGAAGGGAAGTGATCGGAGTGAGTTTATTCAACAAGTTAAAGGAGACCCCACTCTACAACCTTTAAGAGATCTAGCTGATAAGGGCGAACGTGGGTATTATTGGGATGATGGGTTGCTTATGCAAAGGTGTATTAATATTGCTTATGGTACTACAGAGACTATAGTTGTACCGAAAGATAGAAGGATTAATTTAATTCACCTTGCTCATGATAAGACTGGTCATTTGGGCCACAGAAAAGTAGTTACCATCACATCAAACGTAATTTTGTCTGGCCTCTAATGAACACTGACATTAAAAGATATTGTGAATCCTGTGAACAATGCCAGAGAAACAACAAGACTGGTCAGAAAAAAGCATTGATGATAGAGAGACCAATTTTGTCCCAACCATTTGAACAGATAGCTCTTGATCTTGTGGGCCCTTTGCCTAAGGGAAGGGGTGGGGCTCGCTTTATAGTGACAGCGGCATGTATGGCTACACGTTGGCCTGATGCCATACCCCTTAAGTCTATAACGGCGAAGTCTGTAGCTGAAGCAGCTATTCAAATATTTAGCAGGATGGGCTTACCTTACCAAATATTGACAGATAGGGGATCTCAGTTTACTGGTGCTTTAGCTAAGCAACTCGCGTCATTATTGGGGATAGAAAAACTTCACACCACAGCTTACCACCCTCAAACAAATGGTGTGCTTGAACGTCTTCACGCAACCCTAGAAGATATGCTGGGGAAGGCGAGGGACTTGGGATTAGACTGGGTACAGCAAATTCCCTTTGTTCTTTTTGCATTAAGACAAGCCCCTAACCGCACAACTGGCTTTAGTCCATTTGAACTAGTCTATGGACAGCATGTCAGGACACCCCTAGATGCTATATATGAAGGTTGGAGAGGGAAAGTTGGTGAAAATCTAGCAGTGGGAGTTTGGGTTGAGGAGCTTTGTGAGAGGTTAGAGATATTGCGTGATATTGCTGTCAGAAACGGTTTGTTAGAGAGCAGAAAGAGAAAGGCTTATTATGACAAGGGTAAATGTGAAAGAGTGCTCAGTGAAGGTGACAAGGTGTTATGTAGGATACCTGGGATGGCAGCTAAACTCGACGATTCCTGGGAGGGTCCTTATCTAGTATTGAAGAAACTTAATGCAGTGAATTATCTGATTGGAGAGGTGGATGGTAAAAAGAGGAATAAAGTAGTGCATGTTAATATGGTAAAAAAGTTTAAGGAGCGTGAATTGGAAGTGTGTGCATTGACGGTTATTGCAGAAGATCATGGCTTGGATGATGGGAATGTTTTCCTGATGGACGATGCATGTGATGGGTTTAACGAAAGCGAACTTTTAAATGTGCTTAGTGGGTTTCAATCAGTCAGAGTGATGTACCTGGTGAAACCGCAGTATCTAAGATGAACATAGACATTGAAGAGGGGACTCGGGTTATTTCTCAAAGGCCATATCGTATACCTGATAGACTCAAAGATGGGGTAAAACAGGAGATTGACATTTTGTTAGAATCCAATATTATAGAGCCTTCAGAGAGTGCCTGGGCTTCACCATGTGTACCCGTCATAAAGTCGGATGGTAAAGTTCGCCTCTGCGTTGATTATCGGAGGTTAAACTCAGTGACACCACAAGTACAGCAGTACATACCGACTCTTGACGATGTGTTGGAGAGAGCAGGAGGAGCAAATGTCTTGTCAAAGCTGGACCTCTCTAAGGGCTTCTATCAAGTCCAGATGAAGGAAAACTCAAAAGATCTCACTACATTTGTATCACCTTGGGGCAAATATCGTTTTAAGCGAATGCCTTTTGGCCTGAGAAATGCTCCGGCAATCTTTCAAGCTTTGATGGAGTCTGTTTTGAGGGAGTGTGCTGACTTCGCTGCGGTATATATAGACGATGTACTTATATACTCCAACAGTTGGCCTGACCATTTACAGCATATAAAGAGTGTTTTGGAGGCTTTGAAGGAGGCAGGACTCACTGCCAAACCTGGGAAGTGCCAATGGGGACGGCGCCACCTAGACTATCTCGGACACCGAGTTGGCTGTGGGAAGGTAGCCGTTCCAGATCATCGTGTGGAAGCTATGGCTAACTTTAAGCAACCTTTCACTAAGCGTGACCTACGGGCGTTTCTTGGTAGCGTCGGATATTATCGCAGATTCATACCAAATTTTGCTGACCATTCTGCTTTATTGACTCCTGCGATCAAAGGCATGGCACCAGGAACTGTGGAGTGGACCTCAGAGATGCTTGGGGCCTTCCTTCATTTACGTAAGTGTCTCTGTAATCATTGTGTTCTTACTGTACCATGTTTGTCAGATTCATTCCAGTTACACACAGATGCATCTAGTGTTGGTGTGGGCTCAGTTCTGAATGTCATTCGAGATGGAGAAGAGCTCCCAGTGGCTTTCTATAGTCGCCAACTCCGGGGACCAGAGCGTAGATATTCTGCCACTGAATTGGAGGCGTTAGCTGTGGTGGCATCCATTCAGCATTTTCCCCACTTTCTGTATGGGGCCTCATTCACAGTTCTAACTGATCATCGCCCCTTGACATCTCTGCTGACTTCAAAAACATTGAACAGAAGATTACAGGGCATGGCACTAAAAATAATGCAATGCAATGTTTCTATTCAGTACAGGGAGGGGAAAAGTAATGGGAATGCAGATGGCCTGAGCCGACAATCATGGCAGCCTGATGAAGTTGAGTATATGACTTGCCCAAGCACAGATGAAGATGAAGATGTTGATGTCTCAGTGGTCGAACCTAATGATTCTAGTTGTGGAGCTTCCCTGCCGGTTGCTCGTCTCTGCAAGGGGGGATGTGGGACCACCCACAAGAAAGAACTTTATTGTTTTGTTTATGTATTTTTGTTTCATGGCAGGCACTGATGTAATCTATGCCACTAATTAGTGGTTCACGCCTAGCCAGCAGCACATATTCACCACATGCACATAACTGAAAGAAAGAACATTCTAGAACATTTCCACACACACACATGGTTGCCTACTGGGCATGAGCATTCCTTTTATGTATCACTATGGGGGTGGTTGGCTATAAATTCACATATAGTCCAACCTCCTTTTCAGTTAGTCTTTGCTTGTGTCAGATCCTGCACCTACTGTATACCTTGGCTAATATATTTAATTACCTCAGTATAACTTCCTGAACGACTTCGGGCTTAGTTAGGGGTAATAGATAGGCTTCTGGGTGATAACGACAGGAAGACCCAACTCTATAGACTGATTCTGGTGGCAGCGTACCTGCTGGGACTGGGACGTCACCTAGGCTCCAGCTAAACTTGGATTCAATAAGCAGTCCTGATCCCTACACCCCCCACATATATAACTTACCATTTGGTACTCCAGCATAAGAAATCCATAGAGCTAATGCAGTTATAGTAAATAGCATTGGTGTTAGGCTGTATGCAAGTGTTGCCCTCAGTAGAAAAGCTGAAATTAAATGTTATGATAAGACACATGATCAGTTTTATTTATATCATTGAACAACTTACAATTATTGTCGTCACGTTGGAATTGTTTGATGAAAATGAATACTCCATATCCTGTTATTAGAATTACTATTCCTAGTATGAAAGAAGCCACTGCAGTTCCAATAAGTGCACTGTACTCCTTCTTTTCCATTGCTGTAATTACAATCAATTAAAGCAAATAAATAACTGAATATAATGAAATATGATGTAATAATAGTAAGAAACTACTTTAGTGCCAAGCAAACCTTCAGAATAGCAAAATACAATTCATGTAATCTTTAAATAGGGGTAAAAAAATGAAGAAGCGAACACTGAAATATATATACAATTAGCGTAGGAACGGCCATCGGACAATTAAAAAATGGGGGGAGGGGGGGGGGGGGGGGGGAAAGGGTACACCATTTGGTAATAAAATGGCTGTTCTGTTTGACTGTGGTTTACCATTTTAATATCTATCTCATTCACCGCATGCCTCACTCAAAGAAATATATAAAAAATCATTTATTCAATAAACGTTCTGATTTTTTGTTTACAGGCTCCTGAGGCGGAGCTTTTCTGGTAAAAAAAAAAAAAGATGTCATCCTAATTGAAGTTGTCTCGCGGAGAATTGCTAGCTAGACTATCGCACAGTATTGACGTTTTTTCAATGTTAGGGCCTTCTCGGGCTTAGATTTTTTACTACCGTAGGTGCATCAGTAGCTAACAGAAGACCTATAAAATGCACACCTCGTTGTAGGTATGTACACGTAGAAACTTCGGTCTGCAGCTTTAATAAAGCAATATAAATTAAAAATTTTGTTTGCTGCATGCAATTGTTTTCCTCATCAAAAAAGCTGAAAGTAAGTGTTACGATAAGACACATCAGTGTTGTTTTATATCATTGAACAACTTACTATAGTGGTTACATCTGAAGCACTTAATGAAAATGAATATTCCTCATACAATGAATAGAAATAATATTATTCCAAATATATAAAAAGTCACTGCAACTCCAATTATTGCATTGTACTGATTGTCTTTCATTGCTGTGATTACATTTAGTATAGCTGTTTTAATTTAAACCTGTGCCTTATATATAACATGCTATAATAAAGTAAAAATATTCAGTTTGTAGATATTTTCTAGTAAAAAATTTATAAAAGTAGAGGGCTCAATTGTCAAATGGAGAACAGTTAAAGCATAGACCTGAGATGTTTACGAATATGGCAGTTGCAGTATTTTAGGTTGCATAATCATCACCAAAAGAAAGAGTAAAGCTTTCAAATGAACAACTAATTTCAGAAATTAATTTTGAGAAAATAAAAAAAAATTAAATAGCACAAAATTTGTTGGTAAAAGAGAGGGATCTTTGACATTCATGGTAAAAAATGTTTAGCAAATCATCAATATATCTTACAATCTGTGATGATTAACAAAATTATGCAAACAAATAAATGCACCTTGTAGTGGACATTAACTTATGGAAATGGTGAAAGTGTTGCTATTATTTAATACTGCTGCTGTTTTCGAGTGCTATAAGAACTACAGTTAATTAAGCAGTGACAGCTAAAAAAAATGGCAAAGCTTTTGAGACTATTGCATGCAATCTACAGCTTACCTCTGGCTGAAAGTTTACCACTAGATCGAGTAGAGTAGCCTAAGATTCTGACAAGACCGGCTGTGAGACGCTATGAAAGCTAAAAAAAACTCGACGCAAAACTTCGTTATAAATTGTTGCTTTTTATTAGCATAAAAAACTCAATTTTTTTGGTTCCTTTTTGTCAGAGCCTGTCACATTTGTTAAATTTAATATCTACACTATGTGGTAACAAAATACTAATAGTATATAATTCACTTCACACCTAGCAAGCAAGCAAATTGTTATTTTCTTCCATTAACATTGCATGTTCTTATCATGAGTTTCCTTGTTTAACAAATTCTTTCTTTCACACAAATTCATCTAAAAATGACCAGTTTTGTGAACATCGGCCCAAATGCTACATCTAAGGTTCCAACTGCGTCATAAGATAGAGCTAACAAATATTTATCCATCTCTGCCATACATTTTTTTTGAAAATAATCGACCAGTAAATGCTTTAATGAGGGATACTGAAAAAAATTGATCGCAACTTTTAGGCTGATTTTCCCAAAACAGGTCACAGGAATATCTTGTGGTTTTGAGTAGCAGAGTATATGTCAAGAGTTTATAATCAAGTCATTATTGAGTGAAATCTCATAGCTTGTAAAATTTCTTTATCTCAATAATACATATTGTTTATTTATTGGTAAATTATTCTAAATAATGTTTTATATACAATGGAAATAAAATTTCTAGAACGATTATGACAGACATACAATGTGACTCACTCGCTTTAAAAAAGACACTCTCAATTGAATTAAAGATGACCAGGTCTACCCTGGTAACAGAACATAAACTAATCATAAGCTATCATTACCAATACTTAATAATAGTGCATGCATGCACCTCACGTGTTTATTGTCATCATCTAACAGCTGTGAGACCACTGCAATATCTGGCTATGCATTCTGAGGTGTCTTAAAATAAATTGTGCGTATTGTTCACCTTTATCTGTTTTGAAATAACACAAGATGCAACTACAGTCCTACAAGTAATTCAACAACAAGTGACTATTACCATCCTCACTGTAACTTTAGCCTGCCGTGGAGACAGAGCTTGTATCAAACCTGAGCTATTAGCTATAGTGGCCATCAGTGTGTTCTAATTTCAAACATACCCACAGCAAAACACTTTCTTTGGACTACTATTCATCCAATTAAAATTTTGTCAGAACATCGAACTTAAAACCCAATACTTTTTGTATATATGTTAACAATGAATTTTAAAAATAAAAAAATAGACTAGAATCTCTCTACAAATAATTCTTGTTTTTATGTCCTCAGTGCCATATTTAACTTAAAATAAATTTACAATAATGATTCGGTAGCAAAGCTATGTGCATTTAGAGACTATTGTAGCCCTTGTGATCTGTGAATCAAAGGACAACCTAAATCTACATTTTTGTATTCACTGTTGTAACTATAATTGTAGCATCCCCATGCATAACATTTAAAATGCAGAAAATGAAATTCACTGCCACAAAAGTTGGATAAATATAAAAGAGGGTAAAGTAAGCAGAAAACTGAATATACTTGGTGATAACTACGATACTAGATAGTGACTACCTTTGGTAAAAACACAACGATAATTCACTACAGTATGGTAACCACACATACTAATTTATCGTAATAGAATTATACCAGCAATTCATACACTAGAATAGATTAATACATCATGATGTTTTGCCACAGAGAGTGACAACAAGAATGCATAGCATTTCTCTTTTATTTATGATTTTTAGTCAAATGAATATAGGTGCTGGCTAAATTGGAAAATTTTAGACTTGCATAAGAGAGAAAACATGATGAATAATTAAAAAAAAAATCACATTTCTTCGGAGTATTATTTATTAGGAAAAATGTATACCATGTAAAAGAGTGATTCAGTCATTCTCGGCTGAAATTTTGTTACCATATCTCAGCAGAGACTAAAATATAAAAGCAACATTTTTTTTGGTCTTTGCATTTATAGCACACTATAATCTATTTATACAGCATAATTCATAAATGTGGTGTGTTAATTCATGAATAATTCATTAGCTTGATCAGATCGATAACGTGTTGTTTAACTGAATGGGTAAAGCGTCTTTACCTTTACAATGACGAAACATTGACTACTGCAGCTAAAACAGGTGAAATCAGTGAGGAAAAGATGGTGAAAGTTTCACAAGGGAAGGTGTGGAAGGTAAAAGTTTCACAAAACCTAGTTACACAATGATGGATGGCAAGACTGAGAAACTGAGAAGCAGGAGAGTTAACTGAGAAGCAGGAGAGAAAGACAAAGGAGGAGAAAGGAATTTATGACTCATGAAGAAAGAGCTGAAAACAAACATGGGGTATAAGAAAAGCTGAAATGGCTCAGGAGGAAAGAGAGCAGGAGAGGGACTCTGTTAGGCAAACGAATAATTCATGAATAATTCATGAATACAGACACCCAATGTTCCGTTTTAGAGTGGGGGTGGACAGGGCAAGTGTGGGGACCAGTCCCACATATGGAACTATTTTAATGTACAAACTAAGAGCAACCTTTAAGACATTGTATATGTAAACTAGCTCGCTGTTTGTGCTCAAGCGTATTGTACTTCATGCAGTATTATCATATAACACTCATAGTATTTAAATCAGTCAAAGCAATGTTAATAACTTACTTATACTGCAGTCACACAGTTTGGCTGTAAAAACAAACACAAAATTATTGCCACATATCATGTTTTTGAAAATATAAAACTATATAGACACTGAAATGTTAATCATTACAATAGAACTATAGTATCAAGAAAGCATTCAATTTCACGTCACTTTAGAAGGGCCCAAATAATAAGCCAATGTTATTCATACATATATACAAGTGGAATAGGAAGTGGGGGGCCAATGACCCCTCCAATAATCTTCAAGGGGGGGTGTCCCTCCCCAATATTTTATTTGCATTAGATGCTGTACAGCTATAATCATTGAATTTTTTATAGAAAATTTTGAATCTGATGAAATAATTGATTGCATTTGAAAACTAACATCTGCTAAATCAGCTACCAGTAGCTATATTAATGTGACATATTTAGCAGCTGCTACAAATCTTGGCTTAGTTTTTAACTTTGGATAACTGCAGCAACATCTTAATCATTGTCAATGGGTTAGTACACTTCATGACACTACAAAGCTGTTAGGTCCTGACAGCTGTATGGTTTGTGTGCACAATCCGTTCTGGATGGTTGCAGGTTCAAAACTCGTGAGTGCTGTTTATTGTTCCTTTTTTCCTTGTCAAACATTGTTTCCATTAAGGTAATGACGATGTTTTACCAACTCTGATCAGCTCATGAAATATTCACAAATACACACCATTATCAATCATCAGTCACCATCGTGGTTATCGTTCCAACACACAAGCGTATTATTATTATAGATACACCAAAATGTTTTTTGAGTAAATAGCACACAACACTTCATTCTAACTAAAAAAATGAATGTTAGAAAATGATCCAATATCCCAGAAAACCTATACTAGATATATCACACATAAGCCTAGATTATTATGTTGATCCAACATAAATTTGTGCAAGTGAGACCAGTAAGCTAAAGTATCATGCAAACTTGAAAGGCCAGTTGATTGGCCTATGATGACACAGGACTAAAGTCATTGCACTGAGCTAAGTGTAGTTTAATTAGCTCAAACTGAGTTTAAAGGAAAAATAGAGATGATGAGTACTACAAAAATGCTTTTCAATTTCATGCTCATACTTAGTTTCATTAGTGACAGAAAACAAAGCTAATAGTGACACATTAGATGAGATGACCATTTTTTGTATAGTTTATGTGTGAAAGTGCCTTGCTTGCTCACAGAACATTAATGCAGTTAGATATCTCCATTGTAATACTTACTTTTAATGCCCGGTACATTCTTCTGGACAATAGTACCATTTAATATAGCCATATAAGTATAATTTACACCGGCTTGAAACATTGAAAGAGAAATAGAGTCATTAACTTGACCACGTACTGTAAAAACCATAGTGTTGTCATAAATGAATGTGATGCTACAAATACCACTTGATTTAGATTTGCACACGACTGAAGTAAAACAAGGAGTGAATGTAATGCTTAGTTGCTGTTGAAGTGCTCTTGATGCAGTCACATCTATAAAAAGAATAAGTTACATTATAATTTTGTTAACACCAGTTCAACAACAAAGTTTACAAATACAGGGCTCCATCGATTATCCAGACAACGTTTAAAATAGATAAATTTATTGATGTTTAGCTGTTCATATTTAACAATTATAGAGACTCTATCTGTAAAAAAAAAAAAGAAAAAAAAAAAAGCCACCTCCTGCAGTTTTAGATAACAGCTGTTAAGTACAATAGAGCTTAGGTAGGTTCTGCTGCTCTTCAACATAGCTGCCATCTTTACTCTTGTTAGGGTATGTACCCCTTGTAGGGTGTGGCTTGCTTTTTGTGCTGTCTGGATAATCGAGGGGGGTATGGATAATTGAAGTCTGGAATTGAGGAAGCACTATAATGATACTTACTTATAAGATCCGACGTATACGGAACACCTTTTATATTTTGAACAGTATTGATGGCAATGACTTCAAGTATTACAAACTTATGCTGCAATGATACTTGGAAAAACCTACTACATTTTTGTTCTGCACATTCCACAATCCCACGTTCTACAACTGATCCAGTAGCATTTTTCAACAAAGCTTCGTAAATATATGTTACATCTGAACATGGAGAATTCTACAAATCATAACAAACAAATATAGAACCTTGAATCTGATGTGTTTTAGCATTTAATATTTTTCAATACATTTTGATATTTTATATAGAGTAAATTCATATATAAAATGAACTTGATTGTGAATTGAAATTCTTTTAAAATTAATTTACTTTACATATGTGAGTGAGTCTAGGAAAAGGGACCTTATGGCGCAAACCAAAAAAATTGAGTTTTTTATCCTAATAAAAAAGCTACAATTTATCTAATCTTAGTGTTAAAATACTGGACGGTAAAACCTTCAACTCGCAGAGAAACTGGCAGTTGAACTGGGCTGTATATTCAGCAAAGCACTTGAACTAGAAATCGAGAAAACTTAAATTGAATTGCCACTTTCAGTATGGTTAACATTTAGGTATACTTAATGGCGTACTCCGCATACGCAATTAAATCGTGCAGCAGCTTCTTAACGGGGACTAATGAAGTTTTGCGTCGAGTTCTTTTTAGCTTTCGTAGCATCTCAAAGCCAGTCTTGTCGGAATCTTTGACTACTCTACTCGATGTAGTGGTAAACTTTCAGCCAAAGGTAAGCCGTAGAGCGCATGCTATAGTCTCAAAGCTATGCCGTTTTTTTTTTAGCTGCTAGTTTGAAACTCCGCCCATTCCCCGTTTATTGTATTTCGAGAACGAGAGAGAATAAAAAGTAGCTTGTCTTTTCATGGCACACTTGGGGTCTTTAAAGTTGTTTAGACATTTGAAATTTGGCATAGATGTAGAGTAAGGGTTACTAAGACTAGTTCTGCAAAAAACAAAAATTGGAGAAAGAGAGCCTATATCTCAATTTCAATTTTTGCACCGTAAGGTCCCTTTTACCAGACCTGCTCACATATTTTTTAATGACCTTATATTATCCAGTTATTAGTTAAAATATATAAATTCTAATTAATGCTTATATATATATTTTTTTTACTAATTGAAAATATCTCGCGTTATTTACAAAGATGTTAGCATACGGGTGGGATAAGGCAGGAAGAATAAATGTACACATTTACTTTGGAAGTATCTACTCAAAATACTTACCAGTGCATCCCATTCAGCAAAAATTAAAGCTTCAGGATCTCTATAACCTTCACTTATTTTGACAGCTGGCTCAGCAGGAACTGGAAATACAAAATAAAAATATTGAACCCTAATTAAATTGCTCATATATAATTCACTATAATGTAATATAAACACTTCTTTGATAATAGCCCCACTGGGATTGACAAAATGAAGTTTGTAATACTTTAACCATTACCAGTTAACTAAAAAAAGTATAATAGTGAAATCCCTAAGCTTAATATGTTGGGATATAGTAAATGATTCCCAAAACACGTATAAAATTTACCTGTGCATAAAGCTAAGAGTTTTGTGAGTAAAACTGATTATAACATAATATGTGACCGTCTACAGGAAAACCGGGCACAACGCGGCGTGTGTAAATATCGAGAAAAGATCGATCGATTTCTTAAAAATGTATTGTTTCAAGCCAATGGAAGGGAACGGTTAGGTCTATTATAGTGGGAACAACTTAAGCTACGACGATAAAACTTGGAGAGCTCAATATCTGGACGCCGACAACTCTGTAAGTGCAAAAAATTTTTTTTCGAAGGGTGCCGCGTTGTGCCCGGTTTTCCTGTAGACGGTCACATATTTCCTTTCAACAAAATCAGATATTGAAGTATTCTCAATTTTGTACAGGAAACTATTACCAGCTTATATTTCTTGGGATTTATTTAATCCATATGATAATATGCTTGTGTGCCAGTAACAACGGTGACCTACCACAACCAACGGTATGTGTATTCATGAATAATTCATGAGCTGAGCAGAGTTTAAAGCGTGGTCATTACCTGGGTGTAAGTTCGACCCGCTCTGTTAATGTCAAGAAAAAAAAAAGGCAGAGAAAAAATAGCGTCCATGTGGAGCTCGAACCTGTCACCATCAGTATTAGAGTTGCACACTCTTACCATTGAACTTATTTCTAAGAGAATTTGGAATGCCTTATTAATCTATTTTATCCTTTCTTTCGTCTTTCTTTCTTTTTTTCCTTCTAGGTCTTGCGCTGTCCATTTCCAGCTCTATAAAACTGAACACTGGGTTGCTGAACTGGGTTGGGAGTAGTGTTCACTTATGGTAGCTTACCATAATCAACCACAAATCATTGGTAGAAGAAAGGTAGAGAAGAGAATGCAAGAATCAAGAAAAACAGAAGCAAGTGAGAAAAAAACTGACTTATGTCACTACTTCAATAAAGAAGTACCGAGATACTGAGGAGAAGACAGGTAGACAAAGAGGAGAATTAATGAGTTGAACTTTTAAGAGTGTACAACATTGAAGAAACGGTACATACAGTTCTGGAGCCAGAACTCTCAGTTCACTTAAAAAAAAAGTTGTTTGCTCTAAAAGATGATAAAAAAACACTTTTTCTGTAGGAGGGGGCAAGTGCAAAGTTCACTAGCTAGAGCTAATTTGCTCTTTACATCTGGCCGACCTATGGGAAAATTTAAATGTGAATTTATAATTCAGATTATATTTCTTTAACTAATTGAATTTAATCACAACTGTAATACTCATCAACTATACCCACTGATAACATAATAACCACATTAATTTATTACTAACCTGCTTTAGTAAAATTTATAACTTCAATTCTATCACTTTCTTTTGCTAATGTACCACAAGATATGAAACTTCCTATATATCCATAAAGATCATCCAGGTTGAAACTCAATGTAAATCCGAAGACATTAATAATTGTATTAGAAACATTAGCATAGTCTACATGGATTGAAAATCCTGATTCAATATCATTGTAAGGATAAACTATGTCCTGACTGTACTCAAATTGATATAGAGATTGATTGTTGACAAAAAAAACAACTAATGGACTTTCAGATCGCGCTTCACATGTAAATGTGGCATTGAGTGAGCAAATTAGTCTAGAGAATGATGACAAACTTGAGGATATAGTAAATTCACCTGTGAAAAAAAAATATGGAAAAATTAGCACAAATAGTTGAATATGACTTCCATGCATCTGTATTTGGTAATTTAATTACGATAACTTATATTTAACAGTTACATTAACATAGTAAAGAAAGCAAGCAAACAAACAATTTAATGTATAATCAAGAAACTGGAGAGAAGTAATGGGAAGATGAGATAACTTTACTTTTATAAACAGTTGAGTCACTGTAGGAATCATCAATAATTCAGTGATTGTTATTAATGGGTGTGACAAAAAGCACAGCTAGTGAAATAGGCAATTGTAGCAAAAAAACAACAAAAAAAACTGTATTATTGTGGTGTTACACACCTCATAATCTGAACATTATCAAATATTGCATGTATTCCCTATCTTACTTTATTTCCTGTAATTTAGTTCATTTCCTGTACCTTAGTTTATTCCCGCCATTTCATTAATTTTTATGCGTGCGCATACACCCGTGCATCATCTAGAATATAGTTGAACTTGCTACGTAACCTCACTACTCACTACACATGCGTCAAACCTATTCATATTCACTTGTATCATACAATTTTCTGAGTTCTGACATCGTGCATAGTTTAGTCAAGACCGTTACCAAATTATAGCGTAACTATTCGGGTGCTCCTAGATAGGCCTGAGAACCTTGAGCAGACCTGGAAAGCTCTTTGACACTAGTGAGCCTTTACCGGTTTGTCTACGTGCTGGTCAGAATTCTGGTGGCAGCCTACCTGTTCTTCGTCCCACCACAGTTGTTGGCAGCGGTACACTGGAATTAGCTCTATATCTGCTCCAGTGAGGAGACGTCCTACAGCCTTCACGCTTCGTTACTGTTGATTTTTTCAATTTCCTACTTTCGGTTGCCGGGCAATTCATTTTCGGTTCGCGAATTTTGCGTATTCCTTTTAGTTGCCGAACTTTTGTTTTTCCGAGTGGTTGTTTCTTCGAGCGTTATCTTTATTGGTACTTTGTTTTATTTGTTTCATTCCTCTGTTAATTGCAGCTATGGCAGAGAGTCAGCAACAGACTTCCATTTCTGAGGGTCATCGGTATCCTACCAGAGGGAAGAAGAAGCATCACCAGTCTAAGTCACTCGGTGCACAGCCTTGTGGAGATGAGCCTGCCTTAGTCACTGCCATGCTGCCTGTTAACAATACAAATTCTGCTACAGATGTTGTTGATATGTATTTACCGTCAATACAGGGAAAGAATCACTCTGATTTTCCATCTGATTCCTCAGACGATGATTATGATGATGTCCCAGTGGAGTCTTTACCTGCTGATGTCATACCTCCTTCCGAGCCTATACCCACGAGTGATGGTACACCTGCATCTTCAAATAGTATCATTGCTGAAGTTCTGAGACATATGGAAGCTAGAGAAAGTCGTCATGAAAGAAGGGAGCTGGCACAGAATGTAGAACACAGAAAGCCACCAGTGGAAGATCATGAGAGAAAGCTGGACAGGGTTGCAAGATTTCTGACCAAAATGGAGATTGGTGAGAATATGTTCACTGTTATCGCTAGATTTGAGAGAGTTATGGTTCATAAAAGCATTCCTAAATATGATTGGGTTCTTATGTTTGAGAAAGTCCTTCGAGGTAAATGGCTTGAGCATTATGAGCAAAAGGTTAATTACTGTATTGGTTCTTGGGATACCTTAAAATCTGTGATGCTTGAATTTGCTGGTTATGGGTTTCATGAGTGCCTTGACCATTTCAATGACAAATTCCCTCATTCTAATCCTCAAGGAGCAGCTCATTGGGTTAATGTTGACACCTTTAGAAAGTATACAGCTCTTAAAGCCATGAAAGCCACTTCAATATTTCCAGATGACACTATTAGAACTTTTGCTGAACTAATGTCTTCTATTTCTGCTCTCTCTTCTGTCTCACGGGAGGGTAGAGTCTATATTGTTAAAGGGTATTAAGTCTGGCAATGATATAATGACAGCATATGCCCAGTACATGGCTTCGCCTAGTTGTTCAGAGCCTTCATACAAGTTTTACAGGCACTATAATAACCGTCCTGACAGACAAGCTACTTATCGTCGCTCTCACTATAATATTCCAAATCATTCTAACTCTACTTCTGACAACACTAAGCCTATCGCAACAAGTGATACTGAAGCTTTTCCACATATTACTTGTTATAAATGCAAGAAAAATGATCACTATGTTAATGTTTGTCCTGAGCGTCGTCCCAGAGCTAGCCACCTTTCTGAATCAGATAGTGACCAACCGCTTGCTTTTCCTGAGTCTGTACTGAAACCTATTAATGCTGACAAGTCAATGAAAAAGCCTGCTAATGAATCTGATCGTTCTGTTTGTTGATACCGATATCCTACTGCTTCCTTTTGTTAATGATGTGAATATTTTTTTGAAAATACTAAAGTCTTAAATTCAAATAATGCTCATATTGAGATGGTGTGATCACAATTTTGGCAAAAGAGAAATGCACCTATTAAAACCATAAACCAATAAGATTTACCTTCTTATTAGCCCATACACCTGAAAACATTGTTGTCCACATTAGTCTAGCGTCTGCCAGACACCTTAAAGAGATAAATGCGAGACTACAGCCACAAGTGAAAGCAAGATAGTCTGAGATATGCATTATTACAACAATCTCAACTTGGTGAAGTGAAGAAAAGCAAAAACAATTTATTTCTCTGCTACTAACTCACTACCCGTTGTTTTCATTTTATACAAGCGCTATTAGTATGCTAAAAAGGCTAAAAGATATAAAGGGAAGATTTGGAGCGATCAAAGCCACACACACACTTTCAAGGAAGCAGAAGCACCGGAATATGACTAAATGCTGGTTCATTTTCCCATTTTTCTATATAATAGCTGAAACCTGACCATTTTGTGTTAAAACATATTTTTAAACTCGTTTCACTTTGCATTTTTTCTATGGTGTGGTGTAAATTAAAAGTACTTAGTAGTAATTCTGAAGAATCCAGTAGATTACAGACACACACACACACACACACACACACACATATATATACATACATACATAATATTCATTAATTTCACCCTAGATATCTTCACAATGATATTTTTAGGTAAGTGACCTCTGAAATAACTCAAATGTCAAAATTATTAATTTCAGATTGTGGACTAATTTTATTGTAAAACAAAATAGTATTAAAACTGAAATTTGACGGAATAACACTATTTATGAGCCAAGGCTCTGGGGTGTCAAAACTATATTCATAAACCACAGTTTACATTGGCCTATTATTTTTAAAGCACAGGTACCTTAAAAGGACTTCTTTAAGTTGCTGAAGCCTTAGAAAAATATTACCCTCAGCACTAAGTGGCTAGTCACTACCCTCAGTATTTTTTCTACACTTTGTCGGTAAACATTTATAAGAAACAAAATCCTAGACTAAAAATGAAGCACCATGCGTGCGAACCCTAAGAGTTAGCTAGCTATTACAAAGACCAAAAGAAAAATTTATTTGGAGGAGTATTACTATAAATATGACAATATGTAGCTCATGCAAGTCGATATGTAATGAAACTTGTGCAATGAAACGGTAGACAATAATGATGTCTTCACTTAAGAGAAGCTTAAAATATAAACAACGCTCACCTCACCAGTAGTTTCAATGGGAAACCCTAAGCACTCTGGTAAACCGCCGAGAATATAATGTTATGCAAAACTATCATGGGTAGCAGAGAAATTATTTCCTCACATGAACTCTCTACTCTGTATTTCAGGATTAACTTCCTCTGACACTTCGTTTATAACTACTGTTGAAAAAAACTCCGTTTGTACGGGTAGTTTTTCTGCACTAAAGAATGGCATAGTCTCCAAGTAGAAACAACCCTGAACTGTACATTTTCAAGGCTAGAGTTGCACACATGCACACTTACCCATACTATTTCACATACAGTTACATACTATTTCACTTTCCCAGTGCAATTTCAATTGAACAGTGATTTTCTCCATTACATTTCGGAATGGGCAACTTACGCGCCGTACTATTAATGCTAAATACTCATATCAAGATGAGATGTAGATTGACAGGGAAAGTGACTACAGTAACCCTCTTACATAAGACAAATACTATCCCCAGGCAAGCATATTGTAATATGAAATGATTGATACAAAATACAATGATGAACCAACTAAACTCCACATAGTCAAGCAGGACTCATTGTTGACCTAATGAATCTAACTGGCTACACTGGTGAGGTCAGAGCTATAATGATCTGTTAGTTTGTCAAAGAGCTATCTGCCACTCCATTTATGGTATGCAATAACATATACCACTTAAATGCTGACTTAGCTTTTGTTTCAAACTAAACCACTATGACTATATCATAATTATCTCATATGCAACTTATGAAATCTTGTAGTACAATGAACACTGTTAATGGGCTATCAATTATTGTTCCGTAATCATTTAACTTTCTGTAGCTAACTGGCCGGCTATGTCATTACACAAAAAGTTCATAGTGAATTTCAGTTACTGCTTTCGTTTGTTGCTGTTTCATTCTAATTTTTCTTTATTTCCAACCAAGATAAATGACAGTCAAAAGACAGTCAAAAATACCATTACATCAATATTTTAAGAGGGCATTTCGCACCAATGAAACTGGCTTTGTTCCCTCCCACCCACACCAAAAAAAATTATTATGATCTTTATGATGACATTCACCACACAATTTGTTATTAAATGAGCCCCTGATTGTAATTTTAAAAAAATCTCAAAATTGTTTCTAAAAAATTACGTGGTGAATGGCAAAAATTTATACAAGCCAACATAAAAAATTAAGAATATTTTGTGTAAATAGAGTAAGCTATAACATATACAAAATTCTTCAAATAAAATAATTAAAAATAAAAACCATTATCACATTAGGATGACGAGATAATCATATAAATTGTACATATTCAAATCTTGATCAGCTCCAAAAAAAAATAAGAATTTTTTTTTGTTAACTGACAAAGACAGAGACAGATATAAATGCCCACAACTTGAGACACACACATATTACAAAATATAATGACTTACCATGAACTGTGAGCAAAACAGGACAAAATACAAATATGCTCCATATCTAAATAAATATAACAAGTACAATAATAAAGCTAGTGGTAAAACCAAAACTGCCAGTGAGATTCCGTATGGTAATTTAAAATTAAGTCGGGTACTTAATCTTATCACAATGAAATAATGTATGTATGTATCTATAAAATTAATACTGACACATTAATTCATAGTGTATTATTATTCTGTGTGAGAAGTATATGAAACACCTAAACTTTCAGCAGCAATGGGAAGAGACAAGAGTTATTGACAGAACCGCAAAGAATCACGACTTAAAGATTAAGGAAGTTTTACATATCCAGATGACCCCAGAAAATTATAAGTTTAATAACGGACACACATTGGTTTGGAGCTTCCAAGATGCAGGCTGTCTATGCTGCATGTTTAACTTACCACGTAAACTTAGTGACCCCTGAGGTGGATTTTAGCACAGAGCTGCAATGATTAAACATTTGATATCTTGTGAATTAAGAAACTGCACCTTTGAAACTAGCTAGCAGCCACTATCCTTGATTGTGAAGCAGAACAATCTTAATCGAAAGTAAAAATGGAAGTAAATCATTTTATTCCTTGGCTTTACTATTTTTCTAAATCTCGATTTGCAGTATTTGTATAATACGCTCTACTTCCTCATCCTCCTATTACATCCCCCTACCCATACTTCAAAAAAGGAAATTTAAGTTATAGTTAAAGCATGAGCGCTTAGTTTCTAGTCGATTTATTGCACGACAGCCCGAGGGCCGTAGGCCCGAGGACTGAGTGCGATAAATGTACTAGGCACTAAGCGCTCATGCTTTAACTATTTTAAATACCGGGCAAGTGTTATTGCACACTTGCCAAGTTATTACACCTGACAACAATATAGCAACGGTATTTAAGTTTTGTCAAGTAATCCCCACCTCAACTTAGTATCACAGCTAAAGCACAAACCTTCTTGAGTGCCACATGTAAATAAGTGTACAAGCTGTCTTACCTTCATAACTGTCACAGTTTTGGCGAAGCGTCCCACTGTCTTCTCCATAAACAAAAACAAGAAAGGTCAAAGTTTGAAACTGGCTTTCTCTCGTGATTGATCACTATGAATCTAGTTTGGGTTAGCGGTTGCGGTGAGTGGTTGTATGTACTGAGTGGCTGTAGTGAGTGAGTGTAGTGATGAGTGGTCGCTGAGCGACTCTAAGGTTCGAGAGCTGACGAACCCTATTCAGCAAAAAGTAGCTAGATGGAAAAGGGTTGTAGATGATATGTAGTCTCGCGTAGCCAGACCCTTTACCAATCGCTACGCGGGAAATTACAAAGACCAAAAGAAAAAGCAGCGATTGGTAAAGGGTCTGGCTACGCGAGAAGATGATATGGAGACTATCACAGCACCGGTTCAGGAATATTTTGCGATAGAACGTATCGAAGATTCCTGGAAGCCTTGGATGGGAAATATCTGAAATCTTTCCTGGCCCATGCGCGTAGACGGGTCGTCACCTCCCCCCCAAAAAGTGCCTATTATAGCCACACCTCTCTCCGACCTAGTCCTTTCCACCCACGCAGTGAGCTCCATTTTACTTTCTGGAAAGCCATCCTTACAGAGCGTTGGCCTTGAGCTGTTGTAGCTGTGATCGAGCTTCCGACGTGGCTGGACAGGTTAGGGAAAGCATTTAGTGTTGTTCAGACTTCCCATTTAAGTACTCTATTCAGAGCTGGGGTGACTGGTGTTTCAGTGAAGCATGGGCATGTCAGCATGTGTTAGAAGAAGCTGCTGATGATACTGGCTTAACTGTGCAACAAGTAGTAGTAAGTTATGAAGATATGGCTTAGTATAGAATGGCTATATTATTTATTTGTAGAATTGTGTTAAGGAGAAATAGTAGAAGATAAAGCATTCCAGAAATACTGAATCAGTGAAGACTTTTCAGTATACCTTTGACGTCCTGGCAGAATTTTTTCAACAGGAATAGGCAAAATCAAATGGTTAGATGAATTGACATTTAATAGTACAATCTAAGGTTTTCTTTAATGATTCAGCCATTCTCGGCTGAAATAATGATAATAGCAAATTTTTCTCGTTCAATAGAAAATATTGTTAATTAAAACTTGACCCGATGTTTTGGCTTCTTGCCTAAGTCCTCTTCTCGAACTCTCCATAGTGATATAATAGCACAATGTAAACAGCAATATTTCTGGAGGGCACGCTTACTGTTTATTATACCTTGGAGGGTGGGTGATTTGCATGCAGCATGGACAGCCAGCATCCTGGAAGCTCTAAACCTATGTCTCTGTTTTATTTATTCATTTATTTTGTCTTTGCGCAAGAAGGGGCAGGGTGGTATGATCCAGGGCTCCACTAGAGTTTTATATTAAGCTAGATAGCCGCCCTCTCCCTAGGGCTTCCTCCTCAGGATCGAGTTGGTTATCTGTGATAATTCCTCAAACGCATGATTTAGCTTGTATGTAATTGGTGTGTGAGCCAGACACTTACAGGGGTTACACAATCAAGATTCTGTGGTGTATTAATGACGACGATTCAGTCATTCTCGGCTGAAACAATTATAATAATAGGAAATGTTCTCGTTCTAACAGCCAATATTAAAACTTAACCCAAATTAAAACTTAACCCATAATATTGGCTGTTAGAACGAGAAAACTAGCTCTTGTTTATTTATTTATTTATTTTTTTTAAACTTATTAATATGGAACATGCGACCCCTATTTTTGCCCACGTCACCAGTACATAAGTTGGTAAATCGTCTTGATAAAGAAATGGATCTGCCAAACAGTGAGTGGCGGGTCCAAGCTAATTGGAGCAGACCTAAACACATGAACTTTTTTGTTTTATTGGCAAGTGAATGAAGCGAGCGAGACACTTACAGGGGTAACACAATTGAAAATTGGGGATGTTTGTTTGTTAATATATGTGTTTGGATGTACGTATGTCATTTGTACTTTGAACCTCTCGTATTTTTGTGTTAACTCGGCATTCGACCCCGTCCCAAACTTCACTAAACAGATTCCTCTGGTTTATCGATCATTACCCGTATCATCCTAGAAATTGAATTGTTTACCACTTTGAATTATTTTGCGGGTACAGTTAGAACTCAAAACCTTTCGGGAGTTCCAATTCTATTCGAGTTAGTGGCAGTGGTAAGTTAATAGCTATTTGTCATAATTATAAGCCCTACGCAACAGTATTGACTTGAAAATTTATTGTCCACTAGACTAACCACGAAGGTAAGCCTTGCACAGGTATGTTCAGTTAAGTGCGAAAGTATTGTGCGTTACAACAACTACTTAGCTAATGAATATCACAAAGAAAACACTTAAATAACGTGACTTGTTTTTGTTGCTTTTTTTTTTTTTCAATTCAAACAGTTGCGGGGTGTGGTTACTATGGGCTTTGAATCCCCTTTTACCTATATATGTAAATCCAAAACTCAATTTTTTTTAATAGCATGAGTGTAAATCAATCGTTTAACGATAGTATAGCTTTAGCTCAACTCTCCATTTGTGCTCAGCACATCCTATTTATAAAAGCATAGCAACCAGCGCTCTATATTTTTTTCTTCGTCTTTGATTATGCAAGCCTGTAGCTCAACTAGTTTGTGTGTAGACTTAATATGTCATGTTGTACTTTGACCCTCACTTTTTTGTGTGCTGTATTGTCGACCTAGATAGCGGTTTTGACATAAAAAATGGTCGAACATTACAAATTGTATCAGTGAGGGTCCCTCTGTAATACTGACTATAGAATTGTACCAATGTCGGAAGTATAGAGTAAACTGGGCAAGTGTTTGTTGCGATCTGTCAGTCATATCTGAACTGTCCCCAGGAGATCAGTCAAAATACAGCAATCATTATTATAAGGAAGATACTAGAGGTATACAATTTACACAATACAGACACACGGAGCCTTACATACACAGACTCACATACAATAACACAGGTTAAGTATATTGGAGCATGGTGACAATATTTGTATCATTTATTTATTTATTTACTTAATTATTTATGTGTTACTTTTATAGAGTTTCTCAAGTTTACAGTAAGGGCTTTTGGGAGGGATGAAACTTAATCATAAGAATTGGACGACCTGAAGGTATAGTCACTATTTATATATCATATTGTAGATTATTATTGTTTTTATACTAGTGTACAGAGCTTCCATGAACTTTTTTTTTAATGTTGAAGTACTGTAAATGGGTGTGTCAGTGATTTATTCACTGTGTGCGCTAGAGGGTCCTAGTGAGTCGTCCCTGTCTGTTTGTGTGTCCTGTATATCTGTAATACTATAACTTTAGAGATAACTGACAATTAACGGTTTTTGATTATGTAACTTACGCAGAACAAAGATTTAATATCTTTTATTGTTCTACTTTTAAATTTGGGCTGATTTTTTTAGAAACCGAACGTGTGACTAGCTTAGTGAAGTAACGCCCCCTTTTGTCCGTTGTATCACATGTCTAATTAATTTCTTGCATATGCAGTAGATTTTTGCTTTATTGCTGATTTACGAGTTTTGAATTCGTGTTTAAAGGGACTGCTGGAGTGCTGGCTATAATTCTACATGCAAGTCCACCAAGAATGTTACCAGATTATATTATATATAGTCGCCCCAAAGTTACCTAGATCCTTGTGGCGGCATGAATTTGAAACATTATTATAAGAATTCAGATTCATTGTTGTTTCATAATTATACACAGCACACTTTTTAATTGAATGTCTTTCAAAGTCTTTAGTTACTAAGTCAACTTATCTGACTGGAATACGTCCAAATTCGTCTTTTTTTCCTTTTTTTCTTTTTTTTTATGTAATGACTGAAGCTATTCAAATAATACAAATTCCCTAATGTGGTTCCGTCGTGTGGCGTGGTTTGGTTATGACTAGCTATGTAGGATGCGTTTTAGGATTTATATTCTCAAAGAATGCACATCTTATATTACAGCTTAAGATCAATTGGCCCACACTCCAGCATTATATAGTGATCATAGAGAGAAGTAGTTCTGAATCAGTACTACAGTAGGCGCCCCAAAAAAAAGTTCCGAATTCCGTCCCGTAGAACGCCCGTGGAACGGTAGTCTTTTTACCGTAGTTTTTATCGTTGCGTTCCGTACCGTTTTGATTAAACGGCCGACACCGTTTACTAAAACGGTGAAGCATTTCCGTTGATTCACAGATATTTTCTGGCTAGAAACTCTTCTTATAGCTATATCAGCAAGCTAAGGCCTTATATCGACCATTAAACGCTACGGGGATAGTGAAAAAAAGCTCGTACAAAATTTTCACTTGCTTCAATAAAGTTGCAGACCGAAATTCCGATGGGCACAGAGCTATAACGAGGTCCGCACTTCGTAGATCTTCTGTTAGCTACCGATGGACCTCCAGTAGTAAAAAATCTAAGCCGGAGAAGGCCCTAACTTCGAGAAAACGTCGATACTGTGCGGTGGTCGAACTAACAATTCTCCGCGAGACAACTTCGAATAGGACGGCTTCAAATTTTTTTAACCCGAAAAGCTCCGCCTCTGGAGCCTATAAACAAAAAATCGGAACGTTTTATTGGATAAACGATTTTTTATATTTCTTTGAGCGAGACATACAGTGAACGAGAAAGATTAAAACGGTAATGCGGTCGAACGGAACGGCCGTTTTTAACAAACGGCGTACCGTTTTTCCCCCTTTTTTTTAATCGTGCAACGGCCGTTCTACGGAACGGAATTCGGAATTTTTCTGTGTCTCCTACTGTATAAACTTCGTAGTGGTCAATAAACAGACGCAGTATACATTTTGATAAAATCATAGGTATCGGTCGTAGTTTACTGCATTATCGTACAGGCCGCCATTGAAACCACACACATGCACACACACACATCCTACACATCACACACACACACCACGTGCACATCTGCACACACACATCACACGCGCACATCATACACACACATCACACACATCATGCACACCACACACACACACATACTATTCTTCCTTCCTGCGACAAAATTTCCACCAAAAGAAGCCCTGGAGTTTGAACCTTCATTTAAGTGGCGCAACTCTTCGCAAAAGTAGATAAATCCCGGAGATATGTGGACTCTCTCGAAGTCTGTCGATGACCATTACCTGTTATGATTTTACTTTCAAATTGCATTGCTTTATTATCGACCACTAACCAAGTATTGGTATCGATTCAGAACTAATCATAACCATATTTGCTATTTTGTGGTATTGTCACATTATTATAATTTATAATATGAAAAAAATCATTGTAATCATGTGGACTAATATGCTCTTGACCTTGATCATCCAAAAAACTTCCTGGCAGTGTTTAGTACCCACCACAAGCACAGTGTAGCCACTCCTTCTTAGCAAAAAAACAAACAAAAAAATAATAGCAAGTATTACTTAACTCAGTATTACTATTTGGGTGTTTTTGTGAATGTCTGTACGCTATGCCAGTTGATAAATTAAATTTTCCATGATGTCCGAAGACGGTGCCGGTTGATAATAGAACCGGAATGTAAGAGTTACAGGTGACTTGCTCTATGTTTGTTTGTCTTTGTTTGTTGCTGTTACTGTTTATTTGTTGTGTGTGTAATGCACTTTGTCATCACTTCAAGTTTATATTGTTGCATGTGTGCTATTCTTCATAAAAAAGTTTTTTTTAATGTTTGTTTTTTTTTCTTTTCTTTTTTTTCTTTTTCTTTTTTTTCTTCTTTTTTTTTCTTTCTTTTTTTTCTTTTTTTTTTTTTCCATTTGTCTTTCGCTCCTCTATTTTCTGTTTAAAAGTATTGCATCAAATGATAATTAGTAGTATTTAAATTGCTTTAATCTCCTATTGTTTTTGCTAATTTTTGTGCTCTCATCTTTTCCTTATCTCGTGGTGATTAGACTCGTATGATTTGTCAGAATTGAAGTTGTGTATGGCGGAATGATTGTGATAGTTGAGTGTCTTTGTTCGTCGATTGGCACTTTACAACGTTATCTCATGTTATTCGCCCAATATACTTCATGCAAGTGTAATTTACACAGAAACACATTTTTAATTTTTAATGTGTTGTTGTTTACCAGTTCATTTCTTTTAATGGGTATTGTTTACAGCCAATTTTTTGTAATTTTTTTATTATCCTCAGAAACTGATTAGCTCATTATGGGCAGAAGGTGAGAAGTGGGGCTTTGATGAGGACTGCAGCTATGACAGAAATCGGAGTAGCTCGGGATGGTGACAGACAGCACATCAAGCGTGGCCCTGGATCTAGTGGATTCATCAAACTCTTCATAACAATTTTAGAACTTTTATTATTATTATTAATTTTTTAAACCACATAGCTAACTCAGAAATTTATATAATAATCAGTATTACTGTCAAAGAATTCTATATATCACGTCATTTAAGAAAACATTTGGAATTACATTCAGTATATTTAGTATCTATACACTGCATGCTGTGGTAAGACATTGTCAAGAATACATAGGGTATATTCCAGCAACATATCTAGTACACATAGTATGGTATACACCTGGTGTAAAAAGTAATGCACAGTACTCCAGTAATACAGTCCATTACGAAAGATACACACTGGTGACGGAAGTAAGATAAGGTCACTGGAGTATGCCACGTGTATAACAAAAGTATGACTTTATGCACTAGTGTATATCCATTGCATGGTGTTGCTTCCACTGTAAAAAAATGTATTTATGGAATATTTTGATGTGTAATACCCTGTATAGTTTACCTGGTACAGTTATAATAATAATAATTAGTTTGTATACTAGTGGCCAAAAACAGTATTTATAACATCGGTGAACTATGTACGAGCAATCGTCCCATACACCATTTGAGGACTACCATGCAGTAGTTAGCAGCACCAAGTGAGCATGTGAAACCTCTGATAGTGAACTCTCTAAAGTAGATTACCTCTGTTCAGTGAACTTCCCTTAGCCCTCTACCCATTCCTATAGAAAAAGTATGGCGTATCTCCCCCTCCTTAAAACAAACACCAATTTTTCTGTACTAATAACTAATGCAATGCATGATATTTGGAGGCAAATTATAAACAAACTCCGAAGGCAAACAAAATGATTTGTGAATTGCGAACCTGGTCCCAAATTGTTCTCAGTTTAGAGGTTCCATCTACTGTATCGTATAAATTTTTGCACATGTCAGAGAGTTCTGGTGATTTCATCTAATAACCCCAACATAAGTTGGGCAATCACCTCCTACAATACTCATAAACTGTGCCATGCCGAGACCATGCATCACAGATCTTTGCCCCCACTAATTATTGACCTTTATGAATAATAAATGTTTGTGTCATTTCTACAACATCATTCAATATGAGCCAAATATAGATGACAATAATATTTTACATTTACACCATGGTCATTGCTTGTTTACAAAAATATGTTGGTATTAGTCCTGCATGAAGAATCCCAAATCAGATATCCAGAATTTCCCACTCAACAGCACACATATCCTGCAGTGATCCCACACGTAACTGGTTGCCGCTGTACTGGAGTGATCCCAGATGCTGCCACTGTTCTGGTGCGACCTATCAATAATTAGACAAGTCTCAACTGATGGTAGTGTTTTCTCTAAAATAAAAAAACAACAAAAATAATAAATACAATGTAAAAAAGCAAACAAACAACAAAAAACAACAACAACACAACAACAATAATAAAAAAAACATTAATCCTTTCACTGCCGTAGATGCCATATGGTGTTCTGAATTTCGTCAGCGGTTCTCCGTATTAAAAAATTGATTATCCAATACAACATTCCCATTTCTTGTATTACGTTCTCTGACATAGTACTTCCTGTAATTAAAAAATCGAACTGATAGCACCCGGTGTTGTAGTTTTTTTTTTCCCATTAAAAAAAAATAAGAGTTGTCTGTCCGCCCGAAATATTTATAGTACAAGGTTGAGAACCCAGAATCCTCAAGTAGAAGACTAATAAGCCGTGTATCTGTCTGAACTCCATAGAGCTCTGAGTCATCAATATTGAGTTTCAGTTAGTACCGTTGGTAACGGTAAATCTAAAGTTTTAGCTATTCTTTGTGCGGACTCAATAGACTTTTGTTCATCATAGTAAACATCTGACTTGCTTTTAAAATATTTCTCTTGCTGAATGCTGTGCAGCACAAACAACAACCAAAAAAAACAACAACATTATTACATTTTCATTTTACCAAAATGGCCATCATAAACTCGGCAGTGAAGGGTTAACACAAACATGGAATCCCCCCCCCCCCCCTCCTCACCCACACAAAAAAAGAAACAAACAAACCAACAAAATTATCCTCTTCCCAGCCCAATTATTTCATTCATAGGTATGTTAGTGGGTGTGGTCTGTCATTGGAAAGTTGGGAACTATATAACGAAAGTCAATTCAAAATTTGCACTTGTCTGACTTTATTTGCTGTCTATTAGAATTTACCCTTTCAACAACACACCAGAGTTGGGGTAAAATACTCAAAATCATTTAATTGCAATTGAAAATACTGCTCTCTTCAAATACAATTTACAAATACAAATACTTGACTTCAGAATTGTATTTAATTTGCATCGCAAATACTTTGAAAATTCGACAGTGTCATGTGTACGTCACATACGTTATCTGCTGTCACACACATATACATGCACATACACACATATGTACATACACATGCGTGCGCACACACTTGTGCACATGTACATACACACACACACATGTACATACACATGTGCATGCACACACACAGTGACCTCCAATGAAATATCCAAATGGTATTTCCACTTTCCTTTTCCCCAGGAATTTTTGAGGGACTTGCCCATATTTTCTCTCGCCTCTTTTCATTTCTGTTTTATATTAGCAATGCACGTATTTCAAACTTTAATTTTGCTAGTATTTCAATACATTGCAAATACATAAAACTCAGATTCACTCAAATACAATTACATTGAAATTACTGCAAAATAATATATATTTAATTGCAATTAAATACAATTGCAATGTATTTGACGGAACTCTGCCACATACCACTCGCCTTTCCCTGGCCAGTGCTTTAGTAGTGAGTGTGGTGAAGGAGATGAGAGGAACACAATCAAAACCAGTTAATAAGAATCTGATACCAGGTACTCTCAACTAATAATAATGATAATAGTACCGCACCGTAAGTTTCCCATTCAAAAATGTATAGGAAAAAATCACTGTTAATTGAAATTGTACAGGTAAAGTGAAATAGCGCGTAAATAATTGAAATACCTCAATAACTAAGTGGAAACTAAGTGAAATACCACGGTAGCTAAGTGAAATACCACGGTAGCTAAGTGAAATAGTACGGGTAAGTGCGCACACGTGGAACATTAACCTTGGAAACATACAGTTCGAGTAGTTTCTAGTTGGAGACAATGTCATTCTTTACCACAGAAGCTCTACCCATATCAGACGGAATGTTTAAGCAGATTAGGAGGAGCCATATGTTGATAACGAAGTTCCAGAGGAAACTAATCCTGAAATTGAGTGAACGATACAGTGTAGCTACAATTGCAAATGACTTTTTAAAAAGCTGGCCTACTATTAGTGAGTGATAGCATGGGTAACCCGCGCTATTAGGGATCAATAGCTCTCGTAAAGCTATTGAAATAGCACTACTTGTGCTATTAGTCCCGAATATCACGGTTACCCGTGCTATTACTCATACTAATTGGCGAGCGAGCGTAGCGAGCGAGACACTTACAGGGGTAAAAAAAAAATCGGGGATGTTTGTTTATTTATTTATATATATGGACGTACGTATGTCATTTTGTACTTTGACCCTCCTTATTTTTGTGTTCGCTCCGCGTTCGACCCTGTCCCAAACTTCACTAAACAGAATCCTCCGGTTTAGCGACCATTACCCGTATCACCTTAGAAATTGAATTGTTTACGGCTTTGAATTGTTTTGCGGGTGCAGTTAAAACTCAAAATCTTATGGGAGCTCCATTTCTATTCGAGTTAGTGGCGGTGGGAAGTTAATGCGCTATTTGTCACAGTTATAAGCCCTACTCAACAGTATTTACTTAAAAATGCATTGTCTACTAGACGAACCACGAATGTAAGTCTTGCGTAGGTATGCTCAGTTGTGTGAAAGTATAGTGCGTTACAACTACTATTAGAATATCACAAAGAAAATTTTAAATAACGTGATTTGATTTTGTTGCTTCTTTTTCAATTCAAACTGTTGCGGGAGCGGTTACTATGACATTGAAGCCCCTTTACCTCATACGTAATTTAAAAACTCGACTTTATTTTAATAGCTTGAGTATTAGTTGTTAAAATCAAATTTAACAATAGTGTAGTTTAAGGCTCGCTCGCCATTTGTGCTCAAGCACACCACTAGTTGGCGAGCGAGCGAAGCGAGCGAGACACTCTCAGGGGTAACTCAATCGAGATTTCGCTATATTTATTTATTTATCTGTTTATGGGGTACGTGAGACCTCTGTTTTCGCCCGCGCTTTTAATTACGTAAGTTAGGTAAAGCGTTCACAGTTCCAGTATTTTTCAATTAACGAGCTCTGAGAATCCTTAGTGGCGGTGGTAAGTCAATGCGCTCTTTGTCATGGCTATAAGCCTTGCGCAACAATATTTACTTGAAAATACATTGTCCACTAGACTACCACTACTTAGATAAAGAATATCACAAAGAAAACTTTTAAATAACGTGTATTGTTTTGTTGTTGTTTTCCTTCCAAGCAGTTGCAGAGAGTTGTTACTATGGCACTGAAATCCCTTTACCGTGTATGCTAAATTAAAAAAAACTGGACCTTATTTTCAGTAGCTTCAGTGTTAGAAGTCAAAATCATTCATATAAAAATAGTATAGTCTTTAGGCTCGCTCGCCATTTGTGCTCAAGCACACCACTAGTTATATGTATGTATGTATGGATGGTACGTATGCTCTTTCAACGCGCGCGCGGGAAACGTTTTTCTCCTAAAAACACGGCTATTTAGGCTTGACTCCAGTTTATTCTGAAACTACAGAATTAAGCAAACCTTACTTTATACTTAAGCTCCAAAGTATGAGAAAATTCCTGCTAAAACGCTTGTTTTCAAGACACAAAATGTTGATTCGACAGGTTACTATGGCATTGAAGACCCTTTTCCAGACTAAATTACAAAACTTCGCCGTTTTATGGGGGGATACGGAGTGCCGGTTGTTGGTTGTCAAGAGCCGTTGGTATTCAGAATGCCGTAGTATTAATGCTATGGAAGCTACTACTTCTCGAGGGAAGCTGAGATAAGTACGCAATTCCATATTTGTTAGCTAAATATGCAAAAATAACTCTGGCCTATCTTTTTTGTAACTAAGAGCTTGTTGTCAACAGTGACTGGTAAATTCAAATAGTCAGAATGACTCATCAAATTTGGTACTACAAAAGTTGCCACTGCTCAAGAAAATGAGGTAAGAAAGTAATTTTGTATTTGTGTGCTAAAATTGATTGTCTTTTGTTTTTGTAGGTGAGAGCTTGTTGTCAAAAATTCAAGGTAATTCAGATGGTCAAAGTAACTTCAATTTGATACTACAGAAGTTATCAATACTCAAGAATGATGTAAGTAGTAATTCCATATTTGTTGGCTAAAATTACAATAATAACACTGGTTTATTTTTTATCGTAGCTGAAAGCTTGTTCAAGAGTTACTGGTGATTGAGATTATCAGAATGGCAGATGTTTGATACTACAAAAGTTACCATTAATCAGGTAAGAGAGTGATTTTGTACTTGTATGCTGAAATAAAAGGTCATAACTGCTATTATAGTGTTTGCATGAACTAAGCTAAAACATAGTAACAATACTTAGTTACCTAACTATCAGGCTCGCTCGCCATTTGTGCTCAAGCACACCACTAGTTGGCGAGCGAGCGAAGCGAGCGAGACAGTATTAGGGGTGGACAATGCAAAATCGGGTATATGTTATATATATATATGTATATATATATGTATGTATGTATGGATTGTACGTATGCCCTTTAAACGCGCGCGCGGGGAATGTTTTTTCTTTAAAAAACACGGCTTTTTAGGCTTGACCCCAGTTTATTCTGAAACTACAGCATTAAGCAAGCCTTACTTTATACTTAAGCTCCAAAGTGTGAGAAAATTCCTGCGAAAATGCTTGCTTTTCAAGAAACAAAAAGTTGATTCGATCGGTTACTATGACATTGAAGACCCTTTACCAGATTTAAATTCAAAACTTCGCCTTTTTTCCGGCTAAGTGCGGCTTGTTACTAGTTGTCAAGAGCCACCTGTAGTCAGTACTAAGAGAGCTATCACTACTTCTGAAAAGCGTATGTAAAGCACATAAAGTATTAATGCTAAGGAAGCTACTACTACTCGAGGGATGCCGAAGTAAGTACGCATTTCCATATTTGTTAGCTTAATATGCAAAATAACTCTGGCTTTTCTTTTTTATATAGCTAAGAGCTTGTTGTCAACAGTGACTGGTAAATTCAAATAGTCAGAAGGACTCAAATTTGGTACTACAAAAGTTACCACTGCTCAAGAAAATGAGGTAAGAAAGTAATTTGTATTTGTGTGCTAAAATTGATTGTCTTTGTTTTTGTAGGTGAGGAGCTTGTTGTCAAGAATTCAAAGTAATTCAGATGGCCAAAGTAACTTCAATGATACTACAGAAGTTATCAATACTCAAGAATGAGGTAAGTAGTAATTCCATATTTGTTGGCTAAAATTACAAATAATAACACTGGTTTATTTTTTATCGTAGCTGAAAGCTTGTTCAAGAGATACTGGTGATTGAGATTATCAGAATGGCAGATGTTTGATACTACAAAAGTTATCATTAATCAGGTAAGAGAGTGATTTTGTACTTGTTTGCTGAAATAAAAGGTCATAACTGCTATTATAGTGTTTGCATGAACTAAGCTAAAACATAGTAACAATACTTTTATGTTACCTAACTATCAGGCTCGCTCGCCATTTGATCTCAAGCACACCACTAGTATATATATATGTATGTATGGATTGTACGTATGCCCTTAAAACTTCGCCTTTTTTCCGGCTAAGTGCGGCTTGTTACTAGTTGTCAAGAGCCACCTGTAGTCAGTACTAAGAGAGCTATCACTACTTCTGAAAAGCGTATGTAAGCACATAAAGTATTAATGCTAAGGAAGCTACTACTACTCGAGGGATGCCGAGGTAAGTACGCAATTCCATATTTGTTAGCTAAATATGCAAAATAACTCTGGCCTTTCTTTTTTATAGCTAAGAGCTTGTTGTCAATAGTGACTGGTAAATTCAAATAGTCAGAAGGACTCAAATTTGGTACTACAAAAGTTACCACTGCTCAAGAAAATGAGGTAAGAAAGTAATTTGTATTTGTGTGCTAAAATTGATTGTCTTTTGTTTTTGTAGGTGAGAGCTTGTTGTCAAGAATTCAAGGTAATTCAGATGGTCAAAGTAACTTCAATTTGATACTACAGAAGTTATCAATACTCAAGAATGAGGTAAGTAGTAATTCCATATTTGTTGGCTAAAATTACAAATAATAACACTGGTTTATTTTTTATCGTAGCTGAAAGCTTGTTCAAGAGTTACTGGTGATTGAGATTATCAGAATGGCAGATGTTTGATACTACAAAGTTACCATTAATCAGGTAAGAGAGTGATTTTGTACTTGTTTTCTGAAATAAAAGGTCATAACTGCTATTATAGTGGTTGCATGAACTAAGCTAAAACATAGTAACAATACTTAGTTTTATGTTACCTAACTATTAGACTCGCTCGCCATTTGTGCTCAAGCACACCACTAGTTTATTTATTTATTGGCGAGCGAGCGAAGCGAGTGAGACACTATTAGGGGTGGATAATGCAAAATCGGGTATATGTTATATGTATATATGTATGTGGGATGGTACGTATGCCCTTTAAACGCGTGCGCAGGCAACTTTTTTCTCCAAAAAACACGGCTTTTTAAGGCTTGACCCCAGTTTATTCTAAAACTGCAGCATTAAGCAAGCCTTACTTTATACTTAAAGCTCCAAAGTGTGAGAAAATTCCTGCGAAAATGCTTGCTTCTCAAGAAACAAAAAGTTGATTCGACCGGTTACTATGGCATTGAAGACCCTTTTCCAGACTTAATTTCAAAACTTCGCCGTTTTATGGGGGGGATACGGAGTGCCGGTTGTTGGTTGTCAAGAGCCGTGGTTGTCAGAATGCCGTAGTATTAATGCTAAGGAAGCTACTACTTCTCGAGGGAAGCTGAGGTAAGTACGTAATTCAATATTTGTTAGCTAAATATGCAAAATTAACTCTGGCCTTTCTTTTTTATAGCTAAGAGCTTGTTGTCAACAGTGACTGGTAAATTCAAATAGTCAGAATGACTCAAATTTGGTACTACAAAAGGTACCACTGCTCAAGAAAATGAGATAAGAAAGTAATTTTGTATTTGTGTGCTAAAATTGATTGTCTTTTGTTTTTGTAGGTGAGAGCTTGTTGTCAAGAATTCAAGGTAATTCAGATGGTCAAAGTAACTTCAATTTGATACTACAGAAGTTATCAATACTCAAGAATGAGGTAAGTAATATTTCCATATTTGTTGGCTAAAATTACAAATAATAACACTGGTTTATTTTTTATCGTAGCTGAGAACTTGTTCAAGAGTTACTGGTGATTGAGATTATCAGAATGGTTGATGTTTGATACTACAAAAGTTACCATTAATCAGGTAAGAGAGTGATTTTGTATTTGTTTGCTGAAATAAAAGGTCATAACTGAGTGTTTGCATGAACTAAGCTAAAACATAGTAACAATACTTAATTTTATGTTACCTAACTATCAGGCTCGCTCGCCATTTGGGCTCAAGCACACCACTAGTTTATTTGTATATATGTATGGACGTACGTAAGGCATTTTTGTACTTTGACCCTCGCGTTTTTGTGTTAGTTTGGTTGTCGACCCCGTCCCAAATAGCACTAAACAGAATCCTCTGGTTTATCGATCAGTACCCGTATCACCCTAGAAATTGAATTGTTTACAGTTTTGATTTCTTTTGCCGGTGCAGTTTAAACTTGACAACTTAAGGGACTTCCATTTCTATTTGAGTTAGTAGCGGTGGTAAGTCAATGCGCTCTTTGTCATGGTTATAAGCCGTGCGCACAGTATTTACCTGAAAATACATTGTCCACTAGACTACTGCGAAGGTAAGTCTGTGTAGGTGCATGTCCAGCTGTGTCAAAGCATTGTGTGTTACAACCACTACTTAGCTAAAGAATATCACAAAGAAAACTTTTAAATAACGCGTATTGTTTTGTTGTTGTTGTTTTTTCCTTCAATTCAAGCAGTTGCAGAGAGTTGTTACTATGGCACTGAAATCCCTTTACCCTGTATGCTAAATAAAAAAACTGGACCTTATTTTCAGTAGCTTCAGTGTTAGAAGTCAATAAAAATAGTATAGTCTGCTCGCTCGCCATTTGTGCTCAAGCACACCACTAGTATATTTGGACGTACGTATGTCATTTTGTACTTTGACCCTCCGTATTTCTGTGTTCGCTCCGCGTTCGACCCCGTCCCAAACTTCACTAAACAGAATCCTCCGGTTTAGCGACCATTACCCGTATCGCCTTAGAAATTGAATTGTTTACGTCTTTGAATTGTTTGTGCAGTTAAAACTCAAAAACTTATGGCAGCTCCATTTCTATTCGAGTTAGTGGCGGTGGTAAGTTAATATGCTATTTGTCACAGTTATAAGCCTACTCAACAGTATCTACTTAAAAATTCGTTGTCCACTAGACTTACCATGAAGGTAAGTCTTGCGTAGGTATGTTCAGTTGTGTGAAAGTATTGTGCTCAAGCACACCACTAGTTTTATTTATATATATGTATGGACGTACGTAAGGAATTTTTGTACTTTGACCTTCGGGGTTTTGTGTTAGTTCGGTTGTCGACCCCGTCCCAAACTTCACTAAACAGAATCCTCTGTTTATCGATCAGTACCCGTATCACCCTAGAAATTGAATTGTTTACCTTTTTGAATTCTTTTGCGGGTGCAAGTTAAAACTTGAAAACTTAAGGGACTTCCATTTCTATTCGAGTTAGTGGCGGTGGTAAGTCAATGCACTCTTTGTCATGGTTATAAGCCATGCGCAACAGTATTTACTTGAAAATACATTGTCCACTAGACTACTGCGAAGGTAAGTCTGTGTAGGTGCATGTCCAGTTGTGTCAAAGCATTGTGTGTTACAACCACTACTTAGCTAAAGAATATCACAAAGAAAACTTTTAAATAACGTGTATTGTTTTGTTGTTGTTTTTTCCCTTCAATTCAAGCAGTTGCAGAGAGTTAGTTGTTATAGTATGTCCACGTTGAGTTGGCGCGACCACAAATGTGGCAAAAGAGGAATGCACTTGGCGAAACCGGAGACCAATTAAGGTCACATGACAGTAGTAGCTCAAACGCGCGAAAACGTCGACGCCCACAGTAAAAACGGGGCGGGTCCAAGGTGCGCATTATTACCGTAAGTTTACTTTTTGAAATGAAAAAGAAACTATGGCAGTTTCTTCCGCGGCTGTATTCAATAATATATGCCCAGTTATACAACTAATCACTGGTAGTTTATAGTTTGTACAAGCTTCTAGTTGTGCGCTAAAACTGGTTGAAGGTTGCGGAGGGTTATCTGGAGCTACAAAGTTAGAGGAAAGAAGCACAGGACCGCGGCTGAATGCCTCCTCAAGTAAGTCTGATTGTTGTGTGCTTAAGCGTGTATTTAAACTCTATTCTTACTTTCTTGGTGTGACGAATTTCTGAAGTACTTAACAGTAATGTGAAGAATCCAGCACATCACCTACACTTTAGCTATGGCCACACACATTCCAGTATTACTTTGTCCTTCACACTGAACCATTCATATAATTTTATTCATGATTTTACTATATTTTCTATCTACTTGTTAAATTTCAACTTTTTTTTAAATTATACAAAAAAAATTGACAATTAATATAATTTTATAATGACATGTACAATATATATATTATATAATTTTATGATGACATGAAATTGTGGTAGATACAAGCAGCAGTTGAATTTGGAGGGTGGTAAATAGCATCACCATAACCATAGAGAACTGTACCTATATAGACATGACGAGTAATGGACAGCTAAAGCATAAATAGTGGCATTTAGAGTCTATGATGAATTGTATATCTTATTATCTTGGTCAGCAAACAGTAAATTGGCTGAGTTTCTAAATAAATAGGCCCTATTTAAACAGGTAAGAAAATCTGAGTGGACAAGCAACCCGTGATACAAACGTACCTCACATTGTAGCTTGCTCCTGTTAAGTAGCCTTGAATAGCAACAAAGTCCTGAGCCTAAAATGAACCAGAATGTCAAGCAGAAGGGTAGAAACGAAGTCACCAAACTACGACTGCTTTTTGTTTACAATTGTCTCTGAGGTACTGCGCACGTGTTTGGCCCGGTTTGAGCAACCATATCAGCATCATTACAAAACAAGTAGCTAGATCACCATTGTGGGTGTGGCCACAAGAAGAAAGAAAGAGAAGAAGTGAAAAGAAAGAGAAGAGCAAGAGGAACCTATATATATGTGTGTGTCATTAGTCATGTAAATTATTATTTTATTATTAGCAGTTTGTGTGTGTATTTATTTCGGTTGTGACCCGGATGTCCGGTGGATCATGTTTTCATTGTATACGCGCGTGCGTGGCCAAAACGGGACATATAAAAAGCCCGGCCACGCATGCGCATCATCAGTTCTCATCAACAGAATTAAAACTCTGAACTAAGGTGGAGGGCTCGGTGGCGGCGGCGCCTGGAGTTTTACTGGCGAGTATGAGTAACTTCTCGTGTGCATACAACCTCCGGCGACTACCAAGCGGTTTCCTAACATACAACCATAACTTCTACCACTTAATAAAGTGAAGCAGATTGTAAGAGCTCCTAGGATAAAATACTATTATTAAATGACAAGTGCACTTTGACCTCAGAGTGCTGCTAAATTTCAACTTTAGCGTGAGTGCGAAACACTACACTTCGGCTCAAGAATCTAATGGTTAGGAACAAAAAATTATGCTATTTAGCCTATTGATCTATGGACAAAAAATATATTTTTGAGAATGCTTTTTTTTTTTTGTAGCTTGTGTTCAAAGTACCTAAAGCAGTGAGGATGATGAATCACACACACACAAAGTCTTCAAGCAATATGCTGCATGAAGAAAGTGTCAAATGTTCTAGTAAGGTTAATGACTTTACAAGTCAGAGGGTAAGGGGAAACAAGATTCAGCTAAGGGGGGGGGGGCGAGATTCAGTTAAGGGAGGCCCAATGCCCCCCCCTCCCCCCCCATTAAATGAAGCCCTGCTTGCGGCGTGCATATGTGTGAGTCTGTATGTGTGTGTGTGTTAAGTTTCCCATACACACCTCAAAATTTGTATTGTTTCAATTGCAACAGCATAGCCAATGCTCTCTGTAAATATATTGTGTTGTGTTGAAGACAAAAACCAAAGCTGAACATTCCACTAGTTATCATTTCACCATCACTCCACATTAGCTAGCATACACAATTCTTCCTTCATTTTACATGCGTATTCACATATCACCTTCTGTTGCTCATTGCATCATTTCTAACTTCTCATTGTTACACATACGTCAGTATCCATACTTATCAAACCATAGCTAAAATAGCATAACTAGTTCCTAGCTACATAGTTAGAGGAAGTCCAATGCAGGGAACCAATTCCAATAAACAATCGCTGTCTAATCACTATGAGTGAAAGTCTCAGATAACAACCAAGAGGCCAGCCTTTACGACCTGACTCATCAGACGTTGACCGTGCATGAGTATTTCCCTCTTCATGTTGTGATGCAATGCTAGTTATGCAAGTAGTGTGATCTGTGCTATGTCACATATGTATACATTCTACGATCTCTTCCTTACAATCATGATTGCTGTATTATGACTGATCTCCTGTGGACAGTCATATATACTGACATGATCACAACAACACTTGTCAGTTTACTCTATACTTTCCAGTACATGGTACACTTCTTATAGTCAGTATTACAGAGGGACCCTCGCTGGCTCCGTGCTATCTATATAATAATACACTTGTGTGTCAGTAACAACGATGGTGCGTATTCATGAATAATTCATGAGCTTAAACAGTTTGGTAAAGAAGCAAAAGTTTCGCAAAACCAAGTCCACAATCATGATAGAAGGACAGAAAGACTCAGAAGCAGGAGAGAGAGACTAAGGAGAAGGAACTCCATGCCTAACTGAAGAGAGGAAACGAGGGGTAAGAAAAGCCGAGATAGTTCATGAAAAAGGAGAGCAGGAGAGAGAAACTGATGTAACCTTAACCAAGTGGTAGAGGATGATAATGAATAAAAATAAATTATGCTACCTGCATTTACTCTGCAATACATCAAGCGCCAATGTGTGGTGGGGTACTTCCTAGTAATTGTTATTGTTGGACCAAATTTTCCCGTCAAAACCTGCTATTAATGTTAGGTCGTTTACACAGTATGAAATGGTATAACCATGGTATAAAATAGTTAGACCATGACAATTCGGGATAAATGCCCTTTCCGGGATGGAGCGATAATTTTTCAAACCAATGGTTTAACTATTATTTACTTACAATGTATGAGGAATTATCGCTGATAAAAAAACCCCTGATCCTGAGGAGGAAGCCCTAGGGAGAGGTTGGTTATCTAGCAATAATTCCGAAAGTTGCTGTGGTTTAACTATTTTACATCACAGTTATTGCAAACCGCTTAAAAGTACCTTAGATGGCATTATTAAATATCAATTAATCTAACCATTTGATTTTGTCTATTCCTGTTGAAAATTCTGCCAGGACGTCAAAGGTATCTTGAAAAGTATTTACTGATTCAGTATTTCTGGAATGCTTTATCTTCTACTATTTCTCCTTCAATTCTAGACCAAATACATAACATAGCTATTCTATACTAAGCCATATATTCATAACTTACTAATTCTTGTTGCATAGTTAAGCCAGTATCATCAGCAGCTTCTTCCAACACATGCTGACATGCCTATGCTTTACTGAAACACCAGTCACCCCAGCTCCGAATAGAGCATTTAAAAGGGAAGTCCGAGCAACACTAAATGCTTTCTCCAGCGACGTCGGAAGCTCGGTCGCAGCTATAACAGCTCAAGACCCACGCTCTATAATGCTTACTTCCCAGAAAGAAAAATGGAGCTCACTGCGTGGGTGGAAAGGACTAGGTCGGAGGTGTGGCTATTAACCACTACTACGTTCTTGGCCCAATTAGTAACTACAACCTTGGAGGGTACAGTGCAAGGGATTTGTGGGCAAGGGGCAGAAGGGATGGGCATGGCTCTCTTCTGCCCCAGCAGCCAGCATATTCAGTCTCTGGCCTTAGCATTGTAGACAGCCAGTTGTTACTGGCTTTGGCATTGTAGAGATCAAAGCAGTTCTGGCATTAACCTTGTAGGGAGCCAGGTGCTTCTGGCCCTGGCATTGTTGTAGCCAGCTCAGATGTACTGGCCTTGGCATTGCAGAAAGCCAGACGCTTCTGGCATTGGCATTGTAGATAGTCTGGCATTGTAGAGAGCCAGATGCTTCTGGCCTTGGCATTGTAGAGAGCCAGATGCTTCCGGCCTTGGCATTGTAGAGAGCCAGATGCTTCTAGCCTTGGCATTGTCGAGAGCCAGATGCTTCTGGCCTTGGCATTGTAGAGAGCCAGATGCTTCTGGCCTTGGCATTGTAGAGAGCCAGATGCTTCTGACTCTGCCCTCTTAAAGTCTTGTTGCATATGACTCGTATTGGTGCAAGGCCAGGCCATTAGCTTTAGACAGAAACTAGTGCTAGCAGCTCTGGTGCCCGACTGGAGGCACTGATGAGGATTAGCTTACTTCTGGCAGAGCTTCTACATATTGTCTTGCCCATCAGCCGGCTAGTTGAGGGTAATTCTTATGCATGAGATATATATCATACTACCTCGTTTGGCCCACATATACTTGGGGAGTGACCCCATACCTTAACACCATAATTTCTGCTAGAAATTCCTCCCCAAGTAGTTGAGTCTATTTATTTATGTCTTTTGTTTTCTAATTTTTTTTTTTAATCAGTAGGAGAATGAAATGTGCAAATTAACTGACAGCCAAGGAAAATGAGTGATTGGTATGAAATACTCGTTAGTTTTGCTATGATGAGTTCCGTTTGACAACTAAATTGACTTCGCGTTGAGCTGTATTTCTTGTTAGCTCTGCCCTGATGAGTGCTGGCTGACCAACATAGGTGCGACTGCGGGATGTGCCAGGCTGTCACCCGTACATTGTATTTTGCACAAAAGAAATGGAGACATCTAAGTAGGTGCATGATTTGGGAATCACGACTGGTTCTACACTTTAGGATTTCAACCACAGCCCAGTTATCAGATCTGATCAAAACATGCCTGTTAAGCCACCTCTCACCCCAAACAGCTACAGCTAGAACTATTGGGATTTGGTTGCTATATTGACCCCTTCCCAGGATGGTGACCAAGGGCACTGAAACCATAGCTGATCTGTGACCGCGCCGCAACCCCAGGAGCCTGAGGCATCTGTAAAGGTGTGATAGTCGGGTGGGCAATGCACATGGGCTGCCAGGAGGGAAACCCCATTCCATTGTTGAATATAAACGTGCCACCAGAACAGGTCTGATCTGAATTCTTTCGTGATGCGAATCCAGTGATCAAGCTTGTTTCGCGAGTTAGCGCACAAGATCATTCTCCGGAGGAAGGTGCGACCAGGAGCTACCACCTTGGCTGCGTGGGCCAGCTCTCCGATCAAAGAGAGCATAGCTCGTTTCGTAGCAGCCCTCTTCAGTGTCCATCCATTATGAGCCTCCATCTATTGGGTTTGTGCCATTTCGGAATAACTCCAAAACGATTTACGTGCACGCAGTGCCGGAAAGAAGCTGGAAGAGGGCCTATGATGCGTCCCTCTGCTACTTCAAATGATTTACGTGCGCGCAGTGCCGGAAAGAAGCTGGAAGAGGGCCTATGATGCGTCCCTCTGCTACTTCGGTTTGTAGATATTGATCCACTGGCTCCGGATTGGACATCGCTGAAGGCATATTATTTGCTGCTGATTGACGACGGTGTGATGAGTCATAACCAATTCTAAATCCCCTTGTGATCCCTCTGCCAATAAAAGCACATAGGTCTTGATCTGGATGATCGTGTAGGGCGGTTTCCCAGGCAGCAGAAATTAAAGGAGAGGCGATAGAAGAGATGTTGGGGATAGCCGGTAGTTCACGGCTGTGTGGACTAAATTGCTCCAGTAACAGCAAGTCATGTGTGTATGGGTAGGCTTGCTGTTTGATTGTCAGCCCGGTCACTAACGAAAACGGGAGCTTACACTCGGCCATGCTGGGGGCCTTAAGCGGCGGGAGTACAATCGGTTCGCAAACTGAACTTATATTATCGAGTTTGAGGCTGTCCGTGATATGATTGTGAGAGAGTGTAACTTGGGATTCGAATATAGGAGGTGTGGCATTGCTTGAATCATTGGTGATGGAGTGCATGGGGTATAGTCCTCGCAGGCTGTAGTGGTATTGTCTAGGCTAAAGCATAGGTTACAGTGCTCTTTCGGCTCCGCATTGCAGAATGCTAGTGTCCACAAAGGAGTGTTAAGCTCACCCCATTTCTCTCTTGGATGCGCTGCCGCTCGATTGCGAAAGTTGCGATCATAAGTTGCCCAGCCATCACCCTTATACTTTCTGGCCGCATGCACTATTGTCGATGCATACGCTAACAAGTCATGAGCCCTGTCTGGCTGTTGCTGAATTACCACCCCTATGTAGGCGTGGAAGCATTCTACCCACTGAAGTATGCTGGATACTCGTTTGCTTCTGGTTTTCTTCTCCTCCCTGGCAGCATTTACCACATAAGCTACATCTGACATGCCTAGCTTATCGGGTAATAGCTCTGCCATCTCAATAACCTCTCCCCGCCATATTTTCTGGGCTAATTTAGGTGGGACAGTAACCCCACTAGGAGCTAGTGCCTGTGGCGCCGTCGGCATAGGGGGTGCAAATACAGAGGGGGATGCAGTTAATGGTAGCGCCACTGACTCAGTTTCAGTCCTAACCGGTACAGAGAGAGGTACCTGAGGCGGTTCTACACTAAACGACGGCAGCTGGCAATAGCTGCTGGTGGGGGCATACTACCATAATAAGATTCCATACCTGCTGCTAGCGATGAACCCCCGCCAGAGTGCTCCCTGTTGCACTACGATCCCCTGATCCTGGACGTGGAGTGGACGAGATTTCACTTGCTGCGAGAATCGGTAGTATTGTAGTCTGTGAGGAGGGGGTAGTTGAAGTTGAGAGTGATGCTGCTATGCTGCAAGTAGCAGGTGCTGCCCCCAGATAAGTTCCTACTCCTGGCTGTAGGGTACCCTGCATGGGTGGGCTGCTGGATGAACTGCTATGTCTGCTGACTCCTCTGCCTCCAATTGATGTGGTCTGCCTGAATCTTGTCATCGATCGTCCTCCCCAGCTCTTCCATGCTAGCTGATATGCCCGACTGAACAGCTCTAGCTATGGCGTTGACCAGCGAACCAACGCCCGTGACCATCGTTGGTGAGCGCGCAGTGGTAGGAGTAGTCGCTACTGTGCTCGCGGTAGTTGACGACGAAGAACTTCCTTCATCCATAGTTCTTCTCACTTTTACGTTCCTAGGTGATAACCGAAATCTCAACAATAACTGAGCGTCTTGAGCTTCACCCCTTGAGCTGGATCGCCACGCTAGCTTTGGGAAATGATGCGCACTAGTTCTCCCCACTTCGCGCCTCTTTTCTTAATTACTGACCACACACCCCCGGCACTGCCCTCCTATAGTCACTCCAAGGTTAACTTCGTTTAATTAGAGTTTAAACTGCATTTATTGGCGAGCGAGTGTAGCGAGTGAGATACTTACAGGGGTAACACAATCGAAAATCGGGGATGTTTATTTATTGGCGAGCGAGCGTAGCGAGCGAGACAGTATTAGGGGTGGATAATGCAAAATCGGGTATATGTTATATATATATATGTAGGTATGTATGTATGGATTGTACGTATGCCCTTTAAACGCGCGCGCGGGGAACGTTTTTTCTTAAAAAAACACGGCTTTTTAGGCTTGACCCCAGTTTATTCTGAAACTACAGCATTAAGCAAGCCTTACTTTATACTTAAGCTACAAAGTGTGAGAAAATTCCTGCGAAAACGCTTGCTTTTCAAGAAACAAAAAGTTGATTCGATCGGTTACTATGACATTGAAGACCCTTTACCAGATTTAAATTCAAAACTTCGCCTTTTTTCCGGCTAAGTGCGGCTTGTTACTAGTTGTCAAGAGCCACCTGTAGTCAGTACTAAGAGAGCTATCACTAGTTCTGAAAAGTGTATGTAAGCACATAGAGTATTAATGCTAAGGAAGCTACTACTACTCGAGGGATGCCGAGGTAAGTACGCAATTCCATATTTGTTAGCTTAATATGCAAAATAACTCTGGCCTTTCTTTTTTATAGCTAAAAGCTTGTTGTCAACAGTGACTGGTAAATTCAAATAGTCAGAAGGACTCAAATTTGGTACTACAAAAGTTACCACTGCTGAAGAAAATGAGGTAAGAAAGTAATTTTGTATTTGTGTGCTAAAATTGATTGTCTTTTGTTTTTGTAGGTGAGAGCTTGTTGTCAAGAATTCAAGGTAATTCAGATGGTCAAAGTAACTTCAATTTGATACTACAGAAGTTATCAATACTCAAGAATGATGTAAGTAGTAATTCCATATTTGTTGGCTAAAATTACAAATTGTAACACTGGTTTATTTTTTATCTTAGCTGAGAGCTTGTTCAAGAGTTACTGGTTATTGATATTATCAGAATGGCAGATGTTTGATACTACAAAAGTTACCATTAATAAGGTAAGACAGTGATTTTGTATTTGTTTGCTGAAATCATGTTTGCATGAAGTAAGCTAAAACATAGTAACATTTTATGTTACCTAACTATCAGGCTCGCTCGCCATTTGTGCTCAAGCACACCACTAGTTTATTTATTTGTATATATGTATGGACGTACGTAAGGCATTTTGTACTTTGACCCTCGCGTTTTTGTGTTAGTTCGGTTGTCGACCCCGTCCCAAACTTCACTACACAGAATCCTCTGTTTATCGATCAGTACCCGTATCACCCTAGAAATTGAATTGTTTACCTTTTTGAATTCTTTTGCGGGTGCAGTTAAAACTTGAAAACTTAAGGGACTTCCATTTCTATTCGAGTTAGTGGCGGTGGTAAATCAATGCGCTCTTTGTCATGGTTATAAGCCGTGCGCAACAGTATTTACTTGAAAATACATTGTCCACTAGACTACTGCGAAGGTAAGTCTGTGTAGGTGCATGTCCAGTTGTGTCAAAGCATTGTGTGTTACAACCACGACTTAGCTAAAGAATATCACAAAGAAAACTTTTAAATAACGTGTATTGTTTTGTTGTTGTTTTTTTCCTTCAATTCAAGCAGTTGCAGAGAGTTGTTACTATGGCACTGAAATCCCTTTACCGTGTATGCGAAATTAAAAAAAAACTGGACCTTATTTTCAGTAGCTTCAGTGTTAGAAGTCGAAATCATTCATATAAAAATAGTATAGTCTTTAGGCTCGCTTGCCATTTTGTGCTCAAGCACATCACTAGTATTTTTGGGGATGATACGACCAGTCTACGCGCATGGGCCAGGTAAGATTCCAGTTTCACCCGATATTTCCCATCCAAGGCTTCCAGGAATCTTCGATACGTTCTATCGCAAAATATTCCTGAACCGGGTGATCACTGCCAAAAATCGGGGGCCGACACGATGACGTTAACTGGACCGTTACGGGTAGTGTACGTCCTCGGAAACTGGGTGTGCTTCAATTAACGTATCGGGGAATTGGGGAAATATGACGTACCGACCATTTGGTAACATGGCTGTAACGACCCTACTGACGCTATCGTTACGGGGACTAACTAAAGACCGTAACAGTAATTTTTCCTTAAGGCGGCGAAAACAGCTAATAGAATGCTTTATTGTTTTTTCTTTTAAAAAAGCAACAAACAAAACTTAAAATTATAGCTATATCAATTGAAGTGAAAGTTGTGTATAAAAAATCATGTAGTGTGAATGCAATAAATATTTAAATAAAACTGAGAATTGCCACAAAAATCATGTTCAAATTCCAACTTTTTACTGATTGAAGTGACAGTCTCTCTTTCTACATTAGACCTCACAGTTTTATGGATGCACTTGCAGGTAACTCCACATTCATGAATTATAGATACCGCCTTCCCAACATGGGAGGATGGAGCAGAGAATACAATGCGGCTTAATGACAGCTGTGGACAATCAAACATGTTTATAGTTTGAAGTGGTTGAAATCCACGGATTAAACAATAACTTCCACCAACATCAGGAGCTACGACAGCCATTACCACTCCATATGTCATCTGTTAAACACACAATCATACATACTTTTTATTGCTGGGGGAAAAAATGACAAGCCATGAATAATTAATTGCATTTCAATTCAATTGGGGGGTCACACAGTAATGGTTTGACGAGTCCGACCTGTGATGCTGTACTACTATAATTTGCTACAAAACAATAATCATTATTTACTCTAGGTATTGATACAGATAATCAAATTCATTCCAGATATTGATACACACTATTTCACTGTAAAGAGGTAGTGGGAGGGTGGAACACTAAGGGGATAGAACTAAATCACAAACAAATCTGCCATAAAATAGATCCCACATTATTGTATACATACATGATAGTGCTCTGATGTTAGCTTGATGTAATCCTCACAATGAATTAATCTTCTATCAATTCCATTTACACCTTTAAACACTTGTACATTTGCATCACCGGCAATACTACTGCATACATCAAACTGGTTAGAGGCTTGCCACAGACACAGTGCAAGTTTCTGGAGTGCAGACTGTAACATTAGAGAATGAAACTCTATTTGATGAAGCCTACAAGAACAGCAGTAATAAATCCATTTATTACCATTCAACATTATGGTTGATATGGGCATATTATCGGAAACAGCCGTAATTCAGAAATGACAAAATAATATTCACACATATAATACATAGCTATACCCTTCTTTGTATGCCAGGTTGATACATTCTTTTATGGCAGTGTAATTCCTTCATAGGAGTGAAATTCATATGATGCTGTCAGGCATATTATACATCTTCTTAAGGCCGTCTCCACACCTAATTATCAGTAGTGCATCAAAATGAATGTGTGTAGTCAGATATAAGATGCTGCTAAAAATTTAGTATAATTATAACTCTTACAACTCACTTTACATCTTGAACATATCCATCATTACAAATATATCGCAGCTGCTCAAGATGAGTGCTGAAGTGGCTTGCAATATCCTTACTTGGAGCAGAATTATTGCCATATATATTCCTGGCTCTAATATGTGAATTGAATGTCTCAAAACTGCATAAAAATATTAATAACAATAATAATCATATAAACATAGTAATAATAATAATAATAATAATAATAATAATAATAATAATCACAATCATAATAACAATTATTAACAATAACAACAATAATAACAATAACAATATTTCTTGCAAGGGATGAGGTGCTATGTATTGCACAAATTCCTATTGTAAAATAATAAATGGATACGATATATTACTTTATCAACCTCACGATCCATCTGAGTAAGCTCTGCAATTGAACTATCCCATATCAACAAAGCATGTGGTTTCCCACAGACTTCATAAATATCTTGAATAGATACATCCATAGTTTGAAAGTGTATCAATGTTCCATATGCTAAGTAGGAGACTAATGAATCTGGAACTGCTATCTTGAATTGGTCCAGATTGAGTAATATCAACCTTGGCAAACACCTCACTATTATCAGTTATCTCCTAGTAAATATATTATGTATATGTATGTATTATATAACATATAAAATAAAAATTAGTTTTTACTTCGCTTACCACATACCTTTAAAAATAATTTGACCACTAGGGCTGTGACCATGGTATTCAAAGTAGGATGCAGCAAACCAACACAATCACGAATAAATATTTGAATACAATTTCTACCAAAAGCCATTGGAGAAAAGAATCGTCTATCACTATGCCAACGCAGTGCATGGTACATCTCCCTTTGAATTTTAGACCAATATTTCAATAATTATAATCAAATCATACCTGTCCTCATCAATACCTGAATGTTCCATCAGGTACAATAGGATATCTCTTCAATTCTACAGCAGAGTATGGATTCCCCATACATCGTCGAACTGCTGATGTGACAGTATTCACGTAGAAAGGAATTCCTGGCTGTAACATGCTACATACAGCAAAAAAAAAAAAAAAAAAAAAAAAAAAGAATACAGGTATTTTTGTTTTGCTGTTGTTGATTGGCTAGCTGTCACATACTTACTTTATTTGGCGACATAATACCTGGCAACTTAAATTTTTTTTACTGTAGATAGACTAGGAATATCATCTGTTTGTTGCTTTACCACCGTAAACAGCCCTGTAAATACATCTCGAACCAGGGACAGATAACGACCACGGTACATTCGCGCGCTCCTACGATGCCCTGTACCGACTACGGTGAGCCATCCCGCAGTTCTTATCATCAAAGAATTCTTCTGATCGGTCCCCTAGCCCTAGCCCTAGCCCTTGCGCGGCGCTATAATTGGTCACGCGCGGCGCTATAATTGGTCACATGATTTGATTAACCAATGAAATGAGTTTGGTACATCCCCGGAAGTAATTCGATGCTGATTCAGTATCGAATATTAACCACATATCGGTAAAGAGTCGGCACGCTAGACTAGGACTACCCTGAGTCCGGAGTAGCCAGACCCAAGTAGCGTGCAAAGCGCGGAGGGTCTGGGGACATGGCCGTACCAAATTTGTTCTGGAGGAATGTGGAAGTGGTGAGTGCCCCACCTCCTTTATACCAGAATTTCTACCGCAAATTAGTCATGATTGCTAAACAGCGTTGGAAAGGGTGGCTGACACGCACAGGAATTTCTATTTGTGGTTGAGGAGGGCTATTCCCGGTAATTTGCTAACGGTAATTGACCGCCGCAAATTTGGTATGGCCATGTCCCCAGACTCATTCCCAGCGTAGCGGTACACTAGCTTATTCCTACGTTGTAAAACATCCTTGGTTCAATGTTCTATGCCCCTAAAAGAATCTTTTCTTTTCTTACACATTTGAACTGTCAACTGTTAGGAGAGAAGTTGACATTTATGCTTAATAATATTTGTCTTATGTAACAGACATAGCTACTCTAAAAATTGCATCGTCAATTCCATTTGTGATTTAGTGTTACTTAAATAATTGCAGGTGGTTATAGATCTGCTAATAATAAAATACTGATTATATTTCACCTGAAGTAAATTTTTTTAGATATATATTATATATATAACATCATTTACATTTTTTTTACTATGTTTTTGATTGGTGCACTTAAAATGTTTACAGTAAATAGCTTTTTTTGAAAACTCTAAATTGCTTCAGTTTCATTTATAGTTTGAAAACACAATAATTCCCAAAAGAGTCTTGCCTTGACATCTCCTTAGGCTATATAAATAATTTTATGAACATGTATAGTTTCATTTAAAAATCAAAAGAATAACTATGAAGTCAGTTCAAGTTAAATTGAGTTTTTTTTTTGTCATTTTAGTCTCTGCAACTATTAAAGGTTGGTGGATAAACTACAGTAGATTTTGTATTACATTGATGTACATAATTACTTGGCTTACGGACTGCAAAGGCGTAAATCTGATACCAAAATATTACTGCTACTGTGAGCCATTCCTAATTAATGTGACAACTGCATTCTCTCAATGAAAATACTTTAATAGTCTCTAAAGAGATGAAGTAAAGAATTTTCATTTAATTGCTGGATGAAATATCTAACAATTCATATCATATTAAGCCTATTATGTTACTGTACCATTTCTCAAGGCAGGAATACAGATGGCATCCATAGACAATATTTACTGCAAAACTTGAACGAATGGACTGTGTATCACTTAATTGTAAGCTGCATCAATACACATTTTTTTTGATAGTTTAGGAAGTCAAATTAAGCATATGTAAAGTAGGGCAACAACACTATTAGACAGTCAACTCTGTATCTATTTACAACTACTTACATTTGTCACAGTCTTTCTCTATCAGTCCAATAGCTGTATCACCTCAGTCACTTGCTGATATGTGTTCGATTATCTTTATTAATAATTACTTAAGATGCTATCTGACCTATAACCTTTGAGTTCTATAGAGTGAGGCTCTGAGTAGTTGTTAGCTAATGAAGCTACATTGTAAAAATTATGTTGTGAAACCCATCAAATTAATACCAAATTGGTGGTTTCAATGACCACCATCAATGCATGGCGTGTCTTTTCACCTAGTGTGAATGCACACTTAGCATGAAATTCACACTCATTACCAAGTGTGAACACCATGAGCAATAACCAGCATAGACCCCTTACCAAACATTAATTTTATTCATGTGTAAGCACAAATTAATGCTATTATCGTTATATTCTACATCATAAATGTGTTATACTCTTGTGTGCAAGTTAAGAGAATAGACTAAGATTTCGGTCCTCTTGAATATTGAGCCCAGTATTAAGGCTGTGGACATTTGTGAATCTATTTTAGAGCAATTCTGAGGTTAAAATTAAAACCACTTAACTCATACTCTGATAGTATGAGTTCAAACAGCTTAGGGTGTGTTCTTTACACTGAATTTTGTGTGTACTTTACTCTGAACTATATACTGAATTTGGTGTGCACTTCACACACTAAAATGATGAGATATTTGACATCATATTTTGTGTGACTTTTTGCAAGTGGTTCACACTTAATTTGGTATGAACTACAGCTTTTAGTTTACAGTGTAGATTCCATTTGTTGATAGCTTTTAGTCTCCTGAACCTTACAACCTCAGGTGGCCCTTACTATTTACTAAAGGGTCACAAAGATGACTATTTTGCAGTTAACTGACTTGTCATACAGACAAAATAAATTATATTTCTGTAATCAATTTCTCCAGCCTAATAAATAACCACTTATGAGCTGGCTCAATTAGAAACAGTAATATTAGAAATGTAACATTATCAATTTCCCCTTGAGACATATTCCTTAACTTTGGTAGGATTATATGAAAAATACAAAATTAATAAAAATAAGATGGACTGGCACACAGAAGGAACTTTGTCAATAAATATATTTAACGTTTTATTTACTGATAATATTATTATACATTATAGCTGTGCCAGAAGTTATTTCTAGCATTAATTCCTTGTCTGGTCCACAATGTCCTAGCACTGTTGTATTCACATGTAATGCATTGGATTTTGGTAGTCAAATTATCAACTGGTACATAAACAATACAAATGTGGCCAAGTACACATTTTCTCAGCATGACGTGTTTCCAGTCAATATAACATCTTCAATTTCTGTACTGAAAGCTTCAATAAGCTCAGCTTATATACGAAATTCAAGATTTAATTATGAAAATTTTATTTTATTTGCCAATTTGGAAGATCTTCTTCCATTCCAAGGGCAAATTCTGACTTGTGGTACTGTAGCACAGAAGAGTAACTACTTCCAAATTGAAAATTATGACATACAAGGTGAGTATAATCATGAATAATTGAGTTCAATTTCATTCTTGGTATTAAAATGCTTCTATTAATATTTGAGGCATATACGTTTATATTATATGCAGATTTCAGTGAGTATTTATTTAAAGTAACTACAGTTCTGTTTTATCATGGACAAAAAATGGCTTTAGTAAAGATCTTGCTTAGTTGGGATGACTTGGTAAGTTCAAATTATGGCGGGATCAAATAATACCTATTGATATGAACTAGTAACAAATTAGTCATAATTGTTATCTTTAGCTTGCTCGATATGGCTGTGACATTCCAGTTAGATATTTTGCTAACATCTACAGTAAGGGAAAAACTCTTCTCACACAAGCAATTCACTCTAAGGACTGTGATAAGCAGTTTTGTTCAGCTGCTATTGTTCCTGATTTTCTGGAAGAAGCATCTAGTTACAGTGTCAGTGTCCAAGCTGATAATACTGCTTTTCATCGAAGCTACAACTTCAACATTTCAGAACACTTAGGTAACCTAGAATTTCGTTAACAATAGTATTTTATATATATTTAACCATATTTCACCACTTGGCATTCCCCTTTTTTGGTTGGTCAGATTGGGTGCTAGTGGTGTTAGCCCCTCCAAGACTCCCCCAATCTACCAACTTTGTTGAATGTTCCCCTTCTCCCCAACTATTCCACTTCTTTCACCCTCATCCTCTCCCTTTCTCTCTCTCTTTTTTTTTTTTTTGCATATCAAACACGTGAATTGACAGGGTGACTTGACATGAACATAAATCTGAAATTCTACCAAGCCAGGGTCCTCCGCTGACTGTTAACATGAGTTAGATGAAAGTAGGGGGTGGTTGTATTAGCTGACTCGATATTGCCGCCAGGTGCTAGCTGGTATGCATTGCTCTTCCATCTACCCAGCATCTTGATGACGGAGTCTTCCACTCCAGCTTTTGCTGCTGTGGTGGCTACTCCGGTGCGAAAACTATGTCCAGAGTAAGCCTTACAGTCCACTCCCGCTTTCTGCAGCGCCTCCCTGACCCGTGACACGAAACACACTCTAGTGTAGGGCTTTTTATCCTCAAATTGGAACAGTGAGCCTTGACCTGATCCTCGGACTACCAGGTAACCTAATACTGCCTTGACTGGGTATAGCTGGCTGGCCACTTTACCGACTTTCACATCCACCCCCTTTCTAAACAGGTCTGTCTTTGAGGCTTTCAAGTGTAATTTTAGCATGGTGGGAGATGCTAGATTGTCCACTGCTACATCTGTGAATGATATGTGCGTAGAGCTGTCGTAATCGGAGTCTGTGGGTATGGTGATCGCCCCCGACCTTAAGAAATACAGGGATGCCGCTGCCCACAGCATACGGCCATCCCATCCCTTTCCTTGCCACGTTGTCCTCAGTTTCTCCAGCAGCTTCAGAGTTATTGGCTGCCTGGGTCTAGTATTACCTGTCTTTCCCTATGCTTTTTTTATCCCTCTGATCACCAACTCGAGTTTCGGCATATCTGCCATGTTTGGGGTGCCCCACCCTTCCTCTATGTGCAGGTGGTGCATTGCTGAGAGATAACACTTGATTGATGTGGCCCTCACGCCCTCTTTGGCTAGGAAGGCCACATAACGATATAGGTTCTGTTCTGTGCTTGGTAGTATGTTGATGTGATGTGTAGTGCAAAATCTTACATAGCGTTTCTTTGCTGCTGCATAGGTCCTCCTTGTGGAGTCCGCTGGCCTGGCCACAGAAGAAGTCCACTGTTCCATCCAGTCCCTTCTTGTCCAATTTGTTTCTTGGAGTAGCAGCATGTCCAGTAGCTCTGCTGGCACTGCCGATTCTTGCTCCTGTGCCTGTGGACACCACAGACGGAAGCCTGTAACATTGTTTCTGGATAGGGAATCAGCAGCTTGGTTCCTCGTCCCTTGAATGTGAGTGGCCCACATGGAAAATTCTATTCTTGCTTTCAGATAGGCTAAACACCTCCTCAGCTGCATGGCCTCCGGATTCTTTGATGCACCCGAGTAAATAATTGCCACTGCAGTCATGTTGTCACACTGTGCCTGTACTGTTTTTCCTTGCCATTCTTGCCCCCCTTATCCGATTACCGGCCGAATTATTACTTAACCGCGGTGCCGCGAGCCGCCGTATTTTTTTCCGCCGGAAGTAACCCTTACTGGAGAAGCAACTTTCTGACTTTGTAGCGGAGAAACAATCGGTCCTGGACATAAAGTTTCTATTGATCAGCCGCTGGTAAAAGCTTGCTCTTGCTATTGCTCAATGGATTGAAAGTCCTGCGCGCTCCAGTTTTTGACAGTGGATGGGAGGACGCCTCAGGCTACGAAAATTGTTTGTATCTCGTAGCGTTCTTGGGGTGCCACTTCGCGTTGCTTAGTTTCACTACGCTAGTTATGAGCTTACAATAGAAGACAAGTTCAGAGATTTGAGTAATGGTTATGAAGACGCAAGAATGGACACTAACAGCAACTTATAAAGGTGAATTGTTAGGAAACAAAACACACGCCATTTTCAGATTTATATTAGTAAAAATGAAAACATCCAGATCTAGCCAATGATATCGACTTTAATCATTAATAAGTCACTCTGTGACATTCTTGTGTTCTTTTTATATATTCCAGGTATATTATGAACTTTACAATACTACTAATATTCCAAAGTTATGGATCAGCTTGGAAATTGGAGATACTCTTGTGTTTCCTGCATCTTTGGAGTCCTGAATCCACAGTAGAATCAATAAACTTCTCCAGAAGACTTAAGCTATCATTGCAGCATAACTCAAAGTATCAAATAATCATGAATTATAGTTCTTGTTATAAAATTTTATATGAGAATATTTGATAAACTCGAAGTGTTTTGTAGCAAGGTTTATCTGATAAATTTTATATTGTAACCACACTTGTAGATATGCTGTACAGATAGCTATACTACATTACAAACCTGAGATGCAATGATAGATAACTGGTAGATTCAGGTATGCAGCTGTAGGCAGATAGTTATTACCCCCTTTCTTGTACGCAGAATTGCGTATTTGGCCTTTCGGGGACAAAATACGGAGGTACGCAAAATTGCGTATTTGGCCAGTAATCGGTTATAGCAGCTGCCACCACGACTGGTGCCAGCTCCTTGACTGTGATGTGAGTGTCCACCATCCTGACCACCCATGGGAGCATGAACCACTTGCCTCCCCAGTATGCTCCACACTCCCAGGATTCTGAGGCATCTGAGGTAATTATGACCTGAGGCTTCGCGCCAGGGGTGGCACCCATCATCGCAGTTCCGTTCCATTCACTGGCGAACACCGCCCACCATTCGATGTCAGCTCTTGCCTCCAGGTTGAGATGCACAAATTGGTCCAGGCGCTTAACAGAGGCTGCCAGGCTGATTAGTCGCCACAAGTAACCTCTTCCCGGCTTGATTGCTCTGCACGCGTGAGATAGGGAGCCAATTATAGAGAGTAGATCTCTTTTCTTTGTTGCCTTCTTTCCTCTCCACCTGCGAAGTAGGGTCCTCACGTTTGCCAACTTTTCTTGCGGCAACCACACTTCCATGGCTACCAAGTCTACTTCTAAGCCTAGGAAGGAGATGGTTGTTGCTGGTCCCTCATTTTTTTCAGGTTCTATGGGCATGCCCAGCTCTTGGCACACCCTATGCATGGTCACCGCATTGTCGCCACACTCACTACCCCATGGTGCCCCCACAGTGATGAAGTCATCAATATAGTGTGCTAGCCATGACACCCCCGTGCTTCTCCATGCTCAAGGCCAGTGCATCAGCCACGGCAGAGAAGATAAGGGGGCGGACCTTAGACCAAATGGGAGTGTGGTGTCCACATCGGTCTTACCCGCCCAGTTCATGCCCAGCAAGTGCCTGTCATGAGGGTGGACGGGCATATTTCGATACGCTTGCTTGACGTCTATTTTTGCCATCATAGCTCCTTTTCCTAGCTGCTGCACCCTATTGACAACATCATCCACTGACACATTGCTCAATGAAGCCAGCTCCTTCCCAATGCCACCATTTACACTCTGTCCAGTTGGCGAGGACAGGTCCAGGATCAGCCTCCACTTGTTTGACTTGTTCTTTGGGATGACTCCAAATGGGCTTGTATGGATGCCCAGCCTCTCTGCCTCACTTCCTGGCATCTCCACCAGTCGCTCACTAGTCACTTCTTCACGGAAGTGGTTGTCTACTACCTCTGGATGTTCATCAGCTGATGGCATGTTCGAGGGGCGAGCTTTTAGATGGCAACACTTGTCATTGAACCTAATCCTGAATCCTCCCTCTATGCCTTTCAGAATATACTTGGTGAAGGCCTGGTCAGGATTGGCTCTAAGTGCTTCCTCCCACCTGCATAGTTTCAGGGGCGTCACCACCTTGGCTAGCTTTTGCGGTAGAGCCTGCTGACCTCCCGAACTGCACGCCTCTAATGCCAGCAGCTGGCTGATGTACTGTTATTGTTCACCTGTGATCACACCTGAGAACACCTGAAATACCAACTTATCATCCACTTATCCACTGCCCCCTCGCCATTATTTGGGGGAAGCACCACACATATATATATAATCCATCCCTTACCCAATTACCCCTGACCACGACCATCTATATTTTTTTTATGTAATATACAAGTGATCAGCTCAGATATTCGAAATAATGAATGACGGATGGTGATATATGGCCCCAGTTCCCATGGTCCGTTCTCAAAATGGCCTGTCATTGGCTTCCATTCTTGCCCTCTTCTCACCTCTGCCACACTTTGTTACTGGGTGGAGTTCCCCGCACCTGGAACATGCTGGAACCTGCAGTTCCTGTCAAACTTGCAGTCCCCATTGAATTTGTTGTGTTTCAAGCATATCTCTGGGTGGGCTGCTCGTTGCTGGCTACCTCCTGTCATCCATCCTCGTTTTCTGACCAGCCTCGCTGGACATGATGCCGCCATGTGGTCAATGGACTGGCAGCTAGTATGCCAGTTGTCACTGATCCTGTTCTGTCCGAAAAAGCACAGAGCGTAGATGGAGGGGTCTGACCTGGCGAACTGGCTGTAGTGTTTCAGCCTTTATGTAGCAGTTGTTGCAGCCAAACAGCCGGGAAAGGTGGCAGACCTCATGGCGTACCAGGTACCAAACCAAAGCAAGCCAATTATATTAATGGCCATCATGGTTGGTGTACGACCAATCATTCAGGCAAGAGATGGTGGGAAAGAAGGGCCAGACATGGGCAAAGGTGGGGATAGCCTTCTTGCTATGTGCCCTGGATCCACTGAAACCAGGCTCTGAGGCGCCTGCGAGGTGGCTGGTGGCGGCATGGTTGCTATACTGCTGGTCTTCCAGGGCCGTAGTAGATGGTCCGACCAGTCCGACCTTGGTCGAACCTTTTTTTGGAAAAGGTGGGCGTGTACATTTAATAAGTTACCGGGTAAAGGTCGGCAAAAAAATCGGACCTTCCTCTGTTGGTAAAGTGTCGCTAGTCTTTCCACCGGGAGTGTCTTCATCGACTATAATAGCGAGTCGCGAGAAGAATCTTCTCGATAATTTACCGGAATCTCCGCACCAGCCGTTGTCTTTAACTTCCCAAAAAGAAAGTTTGGGAGGAAGACAATTTTGGAACGTAGTTTTCAAGTTGGTTTGATCGGTGGACTTGGCTTCACTACAATGAAGTGAAGATTGGGTACATTGTTTTCTATGCTTAAAAGCTGTGAAATTAAATCATGTTGCTGCCAAAAAAAATGAGGCTACTTTTGTAAGTGTATTGTTAAGTATTTTTAACATTTCAAATAGCTATAATTTTTTTTGTGTGTGCGTGTTTCTGTGTGGTGCTAAACTGACAGATGCACTGGAAATGAAAGAAATTGTTAATGATTTCATTGGCCAAAATGAACGTCGCATGCAAATTTTTGGAAAATTTACTTAAATTATTGTAGCCTTTTTTCTGTCATATTTACATATTTAA
>WLWD01002376.1_pt1 | contig 94218 bp, 57 predicted proteins | sample 6712731 | NCBI WGS metagenome assembly WLWD01 (sample SAMN12718690, study PRJNA576275) | sponge metagenome | isolation source: marine sponge | host: Mycale hentscheli | place: New Zealand: South Island, Marlborough, Capsize Point | collected 2014-11-01
GTGACAGTCAACCCATCACATGTAACATAGTGACAACCAACCCATCACATGTAACATAGTGACAGTCAACCCATCACACGTAACATAGTGACAGCCAACACATCACACGTAACATAGTGACAGCCAACCCATCACATGTAACATAGTGACATCCAACCCATCACATGTAACATAGTGACAGTCAACCCATCACACGTAACATAGTGACAGCCAACACATCACACGTAACATAGTGACAGCCAACCCATCACATGTAACATAGTGACAACCAACCCATCACATGTAACATAGTGACAGTCAACCCATCACATGTAACATAGTGACAGTCAACCCATCACATGTAACATAGTGACAGTCAACCCATCACATGTAACATAGTGACAGTCAACCCATCACATGTAACATAGTGACAGTCAACCCATCACATGTAACATAGTGACAGTCAACCCATCACATGTAACATAGTGACAGTCAACCCATCACATGTAACATAGTGACAGTCAACCCATCACATGTAACATAGTGACAGTCAACCCATCACATGTAACATAGTGACAGTCAACCCATCACATGTAACATAGTGACAGTCAACCCATCACATGTAACATAGTGACAGTCAACCCATCACATGTAACATAGTGACAGTCAACCCATCACATGTAACATAGTGACAGTCAACCCATCACATGTAACATAGTGACAGTCAACCCATCACATGTAACATAGTGACAGTCAACCCATCACATGTAACATAGTGACAGTCAACCCATCACATGTAACATAGTGACAGTCAACCCATCACATGTAACATAGTGACAGTCAACCCATCACATGTAACATAGTGACAGCCAACCCATCACATGTAACATAGTGACAGTCAACCCATCACATGTAACATAGTGACAGTCAACCCATCACATGTAACATAGTGACAACAACCCATCACATGTAACATAGTGACAGTCAACCCATCACATGTAACATAGTGACAGTCAACCCATCACATGTAACATAGTGACAGTCAACCCATCACATGTAACATAGTGACAACCAACCCATCACATGTAACATAGTGACAGTCAACCCATCACATGTAACATAGTGACAGTCAACACATCACATGTAACATAGTGACAGTCAACATAGTCACACAAACACACATGCCGCTACTGCATAGCATGACGAACTCCTTCAACTCATTTCCTATGATTTGAAGTATACATACTTGGAATGTAACCAATACGTTACACAAAGTAAAAAAATCCCGGTTCAAAATTATGGTGTATTAATTAAGTTTGTGATGACGTGATAAATATAATTTGAACTTTTGCAACATGCATAACAGCACAGTTTGGACACACACACACACACACACACTAATCCCACATGCTTTATTAATGAAGTAAATAAATAAGAATGGTACTTACCTGAGATCTATGGAGTAATGCCTGACTCAGAGACACATCCAAATTATTATAAGTCCTCTCAGCCGCCAAGTTCTGCACACAAATACAAGTATCATCACATGATCTGTGTATGTACATGTGTATGTATGCTGCTACTCTGCCAATGAATCAGTGAGTCCTAGTGAATATTGCAAGTGGTAATTTTTAACAACAAAAACTAATTACTCTAATGCGTTAGCACATTTCAATATTAAAAAACAACAACATGACAACCATCAATAAACTCACAATGACATCAAACTTGGCATATATATCGACCACTTTGCCTGTAAAGAGAGAAACAGACATTAAAAGGAAAACATGGATGACCAATGAATGGCCCTTATAGCAGGCATTGATACTTGGGGGAGGATGTGGGGAAGCTTTGCAAGTGGTGGGATGCACATAGAGATATACAGTAGCCAGTGAAAAATGCTATGACTGGCATAACTCCATGTAAGCTAACCCACCAGCCAGCCTTGTGCTGGAAATGGGAGGGAGAAGCTAAACCTACCAGCCAATAATATGCAGCTGATAGCAATTGTCAAAGTTAGCTTAGGGACTGTGACATTGTCTCCAGTATAGCTCCAATAAGAACAAAAGCTCCTCCCTTACTGAACAATCCAGCTGGTACCTGCTAGGTAAATGGACAATGGGCAGGTGGGTTGGGTAAAGCAAGAGAAGCAGCCTAGGCAATGGCAACTGAACTGAGCAGCTGGAAAATACTCTGTTTGGGTGTCAAGCGCTATATATGTCTTATGGCCCACCTTTGACCCAGGCCAGGGGTTTCCTGAGGTTAACCAATCAGACCATCTGCTCCCCACAAGCTAGCTAACTATTAGAGTACCAACAAAGTCAGGGCTATAATTGTATCACTGACTAAACCATAAATATATAAAGCTAATTTTTATCACCACCTTCATTATCATAAACACTTCCATTACCATCATTATAAACATCATCATCACTAGTACTATCAACCTCATCATAATCACAGTCATCATCATCAAACAGCTCACCTGACCTATCCACAATGGGCAGTGCAGATACTCTCCTCTCGTGAAACATGTTCAGAGCAGAGATAATGGGCGTGTCAGGATGAGCCTGAGGGAAGGGATAAAAAAACATCAGCTTGTGTTAAGAAATACATACGGGTAGCTGAACAACTGTAGGTGAGAGCTCTGTACTGCACATGTGCAGGAGGAAGACTATAAGTTTCATACAGTGCTTCTCTAGTCCTCCATCCCGAACTATGTATTCTGTTGGACTCACTATTGCTATGTTCTTGTAAGTTCCTATGCCCAGTTCTTTCAGTGTTTTGTGCATGTACGCAGGCTGCTGGCTTTCCAGACACATCTACACACACACAAACATACACAGACACAGGAGTTCAATGAGAAAACAATAACACAGCGAAATGTATCCCATAATAATTCTACCCATCAACTATATACCACTCTCTTCTCCTTCTAGAATTCCTGAACCACACAAGGTCCAGCCATTAAGTTAACATGACAATGCTGAAAACTAAAAACATCAGCAGTTACAGTCAAGAATTCCAACAATTCTTTGTTACCAAAAGTTTCTTCCCCTTACCCCAATACCCCAACAGCATTCAGTGAATAGAATGGAAAGGAAAATATTATTTCCTTCCTATAATGTAAGGTAAATCTGCACTCACTTGGCAGTAGAGGAAGTTGAGGAGCTTCTTGTGAGTGAGGATGTAAAGGGCGTTGCCCGTGATACGGTCAATGACTGGTAAACGATGGATCTTGTGCTTGATCAACATGTCCACTGCTTCATACACACTACAGGAAGAGGAGGAAGAAGAGGGGGAGAAAAGACACCATGACTATGGTATTCGTATAACTCCATCGTCTCTCACCACAGATTCAAGTGCTCCTATTAAAGACACTATCCAACCCAGTAAGTAATTATACTTGTATTGTATATCACTACATATAGTATAAGGCATACTGGACATCCCACTAGTGAATGACTTGCATTCACCAAGCTATACAGTATAGGATATTTGCTGAGTATCTTTCCTGTTCACTGTTACCAGTATTGATGATAAGTTCACCACTCATAAGGTTCCTTAACCCTTACTTAAGCCTCTTGTCACAGCACAAGGTAAAAACAAGGTAGAGAGAGAACGGAACCAAGGACTCAATTAGAGAAAATATTGACAGCACACAAAGAGACAGAGAAAGAAAGGAGGAATCGGTCATAGTGAAAACATACTTGATACAACTTGCTAGCATTCATGGTGGGAAACACCATGCACAAACACACACACACACACACATTCTTGATCTTATACATCTTTCAGTGAGTGGAAAGTAGACTGTGACTAATAGAGGGAGTATCAACCTCATGTGCATCCATCCATGTATACTACACAGTATGAGTATATAGTGTCACACACAACACAATGAACTCTACTATGATTGGTAGCAAAAAAAACAACAAAAAAAACAAAGAAAACAAAGAAAAAAAAGAAAAAAAAAGAAAAAAAAAGAAGATCTGACACACTGGGAAGGGACAACAACCAATAGAAATGGAAATGTCTCCTCAGTCGTCTGAAACCACTTTGGATTCTTTGATTTATTCCACAACTCTCATCCTCATGCAACATACTATCACTCGTGCACGCACATGCTCACATGCCCTCAAATAAATAAAAACTTGTACACGGACATGTGCTGAAATCCACACATGCATGTGAACACATCTATACATGTGTTGTGTAAGTGTTACCATAGTTACTACCTTTGCATGGGATCTATTTGGAGCAAGGTGATGGTGACACTTGCCACCTTCTTCTCTGAAGAACGCCATTCCTGAATCGTCTGATTCTCCAGTTCATCCATGCCAACCTAATTCAAAATACTAAATATTACAAAATGTCAATTCAGTCATTCTTGGCTGGAATAAATATAATAATAGCAAATTTTCTCGTTCTAACAGCCAATATTATGTTAATTAAAACTTAGCCCGACATTTTGACTTCTTTTGGCAAGAAGTAAAACCGGTGGGTTAAGTTTTAATTAACATAATATTGGCTGTGAAAGTGAGACATTTTTCTATTATTATTGTTACAAAATCTAAATGCCTCAATAACTTATTACACAACTGCTCTCTCTCTCTCTCACACACACACACACACAATCACACATTAAACCTCAGTTATTTCAGCCATTGAGGCTTCAGTAAACGACTTGATCGCTGATTGTATTGAAATTGTACTATCCAGCCTCAAACCAGTCAAGAGCTATTGAACTCAATGGAGCATTGTCCCTAACGCTAGCTAGAGAGCACTTCTCAATTCCATTAACTCTCAAAGACAAACTGCCAAGCGAACCTAAAGAGTGTATTGTCAATGGCCAGTCAGTCTAGGACTTCCAGTACTTGAGGGAAACACAGCTGACTCAGAGACAATGCAATCTACTAGGCTCATACTTGGCCTGCTGCAGCCTCTCAACAATAGAACAAACTTCTCTCTCCACACACACGCACATACATACCAGTGGTGACTTGTAGTGGTGTCTGAGGATGTGGATGAAGTCTGTGATAGTGAGCATGCCCACAAAGGCCTGCCTGGAGCTGTCCCACAGCGGGGCTGCCCTGAGTCCGTTAGCTACCAGCGCAAAAAATGCCTTCTTTACCTGTAGTAGTAACAGCAACAATAAGAAGTAGTGGATCACATGTACATAAAGGGAAGTGGAGTGCAGGGACATACTACATATGTGTGGTTTGTTGAAAGGTAAACACTATTACATTGGTGTATCACAATTAATAACACAGGATGCAAAGAAATGGGAAAGAAAGAAAAGGTAAAGATGGATTTCAGGGCTGCACTGCATACAGAACAAGAATCTAGAAGGGGCAACAACTTGCTTATATTATTGGTAAAAGATTTCTATGTGTGTGTGTGTGTGTGTGTGAGTGTGTGTGTGTGTGTGTGTGTGTGTGTGTGAAGGATTTTCTAGGGAAGGCAAAAAAACCCTCCTTCTCCATTAAGAGGCAGGTGGGTGTGTCCCCTCTCCTCACTCACCCTGAGGTTCGTGTCAAACACTACTATTTTAGTGCTAGAAGGTATGATGTCATAGCACGTGCTACTTTTCATGATACGACTATACAGATCCTCTGAAACACCTAAAAAGTAATAAACAATTAAATATATAAATATTTAAACGCACATCACACAACGAACAGGACTCACACATATAAAACAACAACAACAACAACAAAAAACAAATTCTCTAAGTTTACAAACTTTCTTAAGATGGTTTGAATGTATTTATAGGAGTAATAGCATGGGCAACTGTGTCATTCGGGACTAATAGCACAAGTAATGCGATTGAAATAGCGATTGGCTTCACCTCTTGCCATTTCAATTGCTTTACGAGTGCTATCGATCCCTAATAGCACAGGTTACCTGTGCTATCACTCGCTAATAGTAGGCCAGCTTTTTTTTTTTTTTTTTTTTTTTTTTTTAACCATTAGCAATGTAGCTACTATACCTTCACTCACTATCTCTGTATTTCAGCTCTGGAACTTTGTTTTCAACCAATGGCTTCACTTAATTTATTTCGTCTAACACTGGTGGAACTTCTGCGGTAAAGAATGACATTGTCTCCAACTAGAAACTACTCAAACTGTACATTTCCAAGGCTAAAGCTGCACGCATGCGCACTTAGCCCTACTATTTCACTTAACTACCGCGGTATTGCACTTAGTTTCCATGCTATTTCACTTAGTTACATGTAATTTCACTTTCCCTGTGCGATTTCAATTAGACAACGATTTTTTCCCATAACTTTTTTGAATGGGCAACTTACGTGCAGTACTATTAAACACTTAACTTGTTAAAGTCTTACCAACCATATATGCAAACTTTGGGCCTTATTCTCACTATATAAGTAACGCTATGTCACACACACACACACACACACACACACACTATTTACCGTCATCTTCTATGGAGTTTGGGTCTTGATAGCTTCCAGGGTTCTAAACATACGTAAGCACACACATGGTAATACCCATGGTAACACACATGGTAATACACATGGTAACACACATGGTAATACACATGTCATGCATTCTCAAACACACGAACAGAGCCTCTTACACACATACTTCATGAAAATTTAGAGCATATGTAAAAAAGAAAAGAAAAGAAAGTCTGCTAACTCTGAAGCCTTCATCAACTTTATCTCAACCTACCCGCCCCGCCTCTCATTCAAAGGTGAACTCTCTCTCTCTCACACACACTCTTGATTAAAATGTAGAGCACACTTAAAGTCTGCTATCTTACTGAAGACTTCATCAACTTCATCTTAACTTACCTGCCCCGCCCCTCCCCTCCTTCAAAAGTAAACTCCACCCCTTACACTAATAGTTGAAGCTTCTGAGGATACAGAACCACTCCTCTTGAGACTGTCGTTCTTCCTGCCCTCTGACCCTTCACTGTCAGCATCATGCTGAGCCAGAATCAAAGAAGACAGCCCGAGACAGAAAGAGCTTGACCCCTGAACTCCAGTGTCGCCAACTTCTCCTCGCTTCTTGCCGGACTCTCCAGGAGCGTACTTCTCTCTGCTCTTGTCGGACTCTTCAATGGACCTCGCCCGAGCTCGCTGGCCTGTCTGGCCTGGAGTGGTCTGGGAGTGAGGAGGCGTGGTAATCACCTTGTCCGAGTGCTCGTTTCGCGATCCAGGAAGGTCTCCAGCTTTAGTGGCATCAAACGGCCCCGGATTGGCCGGCACGAACCCATGGTGCACGCGACTCGGGGGTTGGGTGGAAGGTGTCACAACTGCATTACCTGATGGGCTGGCCAAATTCTGTCCCCCAGGGACCCCCACGTGGGAGTATTTGCCGCTACCAGCCTGATGCTGGTCTTGGGTGATACCTTCCACGTTACCGTTCATCGCTCCCTCGCCAATTGAACTGGCCGTGCTGATGTGTCGCGGCAGTTGGGAGTGGCCTGCAGAGGAGGAGACGGGAACGGGTCCCTTAGGGTCAGGTGCGACCACAGATTGCCCGCTGGACGACTGTCCCTCAACAGATGATGCCTTGTGTACGGTGGTGGGAGTGCTGGGAGCCGTGCACCAATCACCATCAACTAATACATTAATTAATATATAAAAACATCGAAAGAGGGAAATAATATATTGAAGGAGGGGGAAAAAAATAGATTGCATTGAGATTAGAGGTAAAGACTAAGGCCATTGTCCAAGTGAAAACCAAGGTATACTATACTACAACAACTTGAAGAAATGCAGACAACTGAATGGCATCTGAAAGCTAGATAAATTGTCGGAGAGTATGTTAATAAATGTATCCTGCAATAGAACAGTAACACATGAATAGATAAAAACACATTAAGAAACAACAGAGCCATTCTTGACAGTTGTCTAGGACAAGCCTTCTCCTGCGACCAGGCTTACTGGTCAAGTGTTCATGACAAAATAATTATAATGACAGAAACTTCACTATTACTGTTACCTGAGCTCTAGAATACAAGTACTATTGACTACAAGTACTATTAACTACAAGTACTATTGACTACAAGTACTATTGAATACAAGTACTATTGAATACAAGTACTATTGACTACAAGTACTATTGAATACAAATACTATTGAATACAAGTACTATTGACTACAAGTACTATTGACTACAAGTACTATTGAATACAAGTACTATTGACTACAAGTACTATCATGGAATCAGCCTACTTGTGAATGTTTATGTACTTCTATATGCACCATAATGTGTCTGTATTTTACTCTAAGAAAGTTGTCTTTGCCCCTCTTAGATTCGTCTTCTGTATGAAACATGCATGTACAAACACGTGTAAAAAAAATCTGCATCAACTTAGTAAAAGTTTAAGCAACAAACGTATACCTTCCCGTGGGTGGTTAATTAAAGCTACCCTATTGCTCCCAGCAGACGAATGTATTAGGATGGGGGCTGTGTATGTAGCAGTGGGAAAGTTAGTTTGTGACAAGGACCAGTGTACACATAAACACACCACACCCTAGTAGCCTGTCAGTGCATATGTTATATACCATACAGTGAAGGTGAGTGAGGTCCAGTTCCATCCAAGTAAATAGTAGAGGTTTTTGGCTAGCTGTCCAACACAAACCATACAGCTCCAGCGCTAACTAGCAACAGTTGTAAAAAACTAACCGGTGCGTAGCTTCAAGATGATGATTTTAGTACTACACCTTCAGGGAATCTAAAAAGAATTAGCCATTTCGGCATTTTTGAAATTGTCGCACGAAAGTTTGGCATCAATGTAACTTGCTGTCAATCGAGGCATACTTTTCTCCCCAAGGCTCACGGTTAATACATTTAATCAAGTTTCAATGAACGCGCTGATTCCATTATTAAAAATATGCCAAGCTATGTACCCTCTAATAAAAGTCTATTTACAAGTGTGCCAACTACACCTCTCTGTTGCCAGTGGAAACACAGAGGTTGGCTGACTGAACTATTCTCTCTAATGGAGTGAAACACTGTGGGTGGACTAGAGCTATATAAGGAATATTGACCTTGATAGCCAGAGGTCAACTATGTGGGCAGGTCAGAACCCGCCAGTCTCTCGTATCCCGTAACAATAAGACACGCACGCACACATGCACACACAGGTGTCCTAACAGCATAAGCAGAGTCACCTCTTTGCTAGATAATAAACTGAAATACTACTTGCTTTTATGAAAGCAGTACATAACACCCCTAGCTAACTGCCAAGGTATCGACAGCATGCAGGTATATACATGCACAATGCCAGCATAAGATCCGTCTACATATCTATAAAATATTTAATATTTCTTTGGAATATCCAGTTGTATATAAGAACATGTAATACGCAATGAAAGCCATATAATACCGATACTTGTAGGCCAAATCCATGGCCAAAAAGCTTGATGTAATGCAGTTGGCACTAGCTACATGCTACACCACTGATGATGGCATCATCTATCACAAACTATCCGTTTCAGAGGACTTCAATTTCATACACAAAAAAAATTTTGAACCTTTAATTGGGGCATTGGACAAGGAAGCCATTAGTTGCACTAGAACGAATTCTTAACTCAAGGGCGGTATCCACACCTTTCTGAAACTGACAACTACGAAAACAGAACTTACCGTTCGAGTTGTCTTCCACTCCTCCTTCCTTGGCCTCTCCCTGGTAGGGCAACGCAAAATTAGAGAGATCTTCACTCGACTGTAGGATATGAGAGGATATGGAACTGAAGCTATTCCAAGTTATAGGCTTACCATAATAGTACTGTGTAATACTGCTGGGCTGTACTGTACAGCCTCTTGTGTCAACACACAACCTCAAAAAAAAGTTTTTTTCCCCAGTTTCGAGGGTCGTTGAGGTCGTAGGTCACTCTATAATGAAAACCACGCCTTCATTCTTCTGATAGCCTCACGCGCGATGTTTCTAACTCAGCAGTACTGGGACCCTTTACCTACCAAACTTTTACGTGGACACACATAAATCTATTAGGTACAACATCGTCAATTGAGTTGAAGTTGCAGATTATCAGTCTGATTTCTTCAATTATAAATAAATAAATCAAGGTAAATTATTATGCAATGTTAGAGTTGTAGGGCAACCCTTAATTATTTTATATATGTTCAAGTTATTTTCTCCTTATGTCATATCTTAGGCCTCTGACTGACCAGTATTAGCTATAACCACACATACAGGCTAAGACATGCTCTGCGTTATTGCACATAAGGCAGCTAAGAAAGAGAGAGAGCCACATCTAGTCTGGCGTAGACGACCCTTTACCTTCCATTATAAGTGGGCATTAAAGGGTCGGTTAGCCAAGCCACATTAGGAAAGAGGTCAATTGTGTTAGCCTTTTTGTTCTCTCACCAGACACCCATTCTTTTCTTTCCCTTGCACCAAATAAGTCCAGACACTAATTTTACCTATAGCATATAGAACTATTCATCAAACTTTCTGATGCATCAAGTTGATAAATGATGACAAGTGCAGCAATGAACGACAAAAAAAAAAAAGAGGCAAACTATTTTAAGTTCATGTTGGAATGACTGAGGAAACTATAAAAAAACATCACACTTAAAACAAAACAAAAAAACTCAATGACTACTATTGGCATCTTTCTTCTTTCCTCCGAGAATGGCAACACGGCCTCTTCCATTTCTGAGCTTGGTGATTTTGACAGGAGTCTGTGAGTTTAGTGCAGAACCCACAGAACATGTTCTTCCTGTGTCACCTCTTGACAGATCTCCAAGCTTGTCCTCAAGTTTGAGAATGTATCTGTTTACTCCTCCTGCAGAGTTCTCTGTCACTCCTTCAGTTGGAGTTATTCCTTTGTATCTTCTGTCTTCCTTGCCAAATGACTTGGCTCTCACTCGTTTGTCTCCTAGAACTGGATTTTGTGATGCTTGAGCAGGTTGGCCTGTTGCATCAGCTGGTACAGGATCGTCACTCGAGGATACTTGGTGGAGAAAGCGAGCACTTGGTTCGTTCATGTGCAACTTCTCAGCCGAACTTGACCTCTGCCCGCGTCCAAATTGGTTCGTAGTGTTTAGAGACACTGATGAAGCACTCGACTCGGGTGCCGTAGGCAACCTCTTCCTATGAGCTGCGAGCGCATCGAATGGCCTAGAATATCCTGAAGTTTCTTCATCACAGAGGTGGTCAAGATCCTGACTGACTCGAGCTTCAGCCTTACCCGCCTTTGTCTGTTTGTCCTTCTGCCTGAGCTTAACACCATCCAGTTCCTTTCCCTTTCCCTTCAACTGTTTCTCCCTCATCATGCGGATGTCATCCACCGACTGGTAAGGATCCATTCTCCTTGGAGATGTCTTGGGTGAAACTTGCAACGCAGCTTCAGGAGACAGCCGCGATGCACTCTCAGGGGGCTGTGGAGAACCAGGAGGAGTTTGAGGGTAAGGGGATAGTTTCGAAGCTGAGCCAGGGGCATCTTTTTTCTTATTCATTCGCAGTGCATCCAATGGATTGGCATAATCTTCTTCACCAAATACTTCTTCGGGTATGTTACTTTCAGACTTTATCACGGGTGGGTTAATCGGGCACGTGGGGTAGGCATTCAGGACGGCCAGTCTAGCATAGCTGGGCTCCTCCAGGATGTTTTCTGTGCTACTGCATGAGCTGGACGGCTGAGAGTCCACAGTAAATACCGGACGCCCAGGCTTGAGCAAGCCAGCCTGCTTCAGCCGCTGGTCCAACCGACTAGCCATTTCTTCTTCTTCCTGCTTCTTTAAATTGTCCGGAAGCTCTAAATAGAGAGAGAGAGAGTGTGTAAAAAGAGGAAATAAAATGACTTATCAGTGAATGATTGCTTATGAGAAACAGATTACGAGCGACCTCTATAACTGCTCACTATAACATGCACAGTAACCATGCATTGCCCTATTCAGTAATTGCATTGCCCTATTCAGTAATTGCACTGTACCCTGTTTAGTTTTTCTTTGTTGTTGTTGTTGTTGTTGTTGTTGTAATAGTTTTATTTTTCTTCCCTCGTGGGGTATATAACTGCACATCACTTTTCCTATAGCTATAGCTAAGCACCTAATCCATCCTTTTCTCCACAATCTGTTAAAACTTCCAGACTTACTCATCAACTTGTTGACGCTGGATTCACTCCTGCTCTTCACCAGCTCTGGTCTGCCCTTCTTGTTAGACGATGGTATTACCACTTCACAATAGACATTGGGGACATCCTCGTATTGTGGTTGCTGTTGCTGCTGCCTTCTGGGTGCTGGGGGTGGGGTTTCGGGGGGAGATGTCTTAGGCACGTTCTGCAGCAGTGGGGACTGGCTTAGACTGCTATAGCGTCCGTCTCCTTCCCTGGGGGGCGGGAGAGGAGGGGCGTCATTGAAAGAATCCCATGAAGAGGAAGAATGGCCGAAGGAGTCCAACCTCCCGTCTGATGAGCAGGAAGAAAAACGTTTTCTGTAAAACCAGAATAATAATAATAATTACAATAATAACAGCAATAACAACAATAATAATAACAATAACAATAATATTCATATTAAAGCTTCAGATTGTAGAAATGTATTGTCATAATTATACTTATTATATGTACAATAGCATGTATAGGAATATAAAGCAGGAAAATTTGATATACAAACAGAAGCCATTCACCATAGTAACCACTACAGCTGCACACAGAGAAGACACCCTAAGGCTTTTCCTTTCTACTAACAAAGTGAGAAGGACATTGCAGTTGTAAGGATTGGAAAAGAATACTTGCAGTTGACAACTAGTACATGAATGTCACACACATGCCCACTAGCAGGCTGCCACCATATGCGCGCGCACACATACACACTCACAAGCATTTCCTGGACGAACAGGTACCGTGGGAACCTGATTTTAGTTTTTCGGGGGAAAAAGTGCAGAATACCCGGAAAATTGAAGCCAGAGTTCACGCTGAGAGGATGCTTCACTGACAGGGGAGAAGTATGTCCTACCTATCTTGTGCCCACATGTAAACTGATGTATTCTTTTCCCTCACACTACCCGGGGAATACTTGCATGCACTACCACGGCAGCACACACAAGGTGACAGGATGTCATGAGACATTAGAGCAGACGTTTGAAGAGATGTAACGTGGCATTCATCACTTCTGAAATACCCGTGGAATAGATCGGCAAATGTCTCAAGTGATAGAATAAGAACACTAACTACTCAACAAAGCAATCCTTCATGATAGCCATTGGGTTTTTTCTTTTTTTAATTTATTTTTAATTTTATTTTTTTGCACCACAGCAATCCAAATAATTCCAATAAAGCATTGCTGTTTTTTTTCCCTTCAAAGTCCATAAACATCAGCTAGACAGCAATTCTCATGGTCTATCCTATTCTTGAAACAATTTTCAAGTGCATCATTACCTTCCCCCACCTATCTTCCAATTGTCTTAACTCCTAACTCTCTTTCTCTGTTCCTCTCTGGCTTTTCCTTTCTAACCAATAGATACCAACCATCAGTTCTCCTTCAAACTCACCTATCATAGCTGTCATCCACGTCTCTCCTTGTCCTGTGGTTGCTGCTCCCTCCTTCCATCTCCACCATCATGGAGCGTCTGTTGTTGGAGAGGGAGGAGTACTCGCCCTGAGGGGCCCGACTGTTGACGTTCCAGGGTTCTAGACCTCCCATGGGCGGGGGACTGGCTACACTGAGTGCGTCGGCAACACGGTTAACCAGTGCCGTCATCATGTCTTCCAGTTCTGTCAAAACAAAGAGAATTGATAATAAAAAATAAAACATAGGAGAACTAGGAGAAATGAGGTGCTCTTAAAAAAGTTGAGCTTAAAATTTCCAAGTTACCTTTCATACATGAAAGAGAAAGAAAACTTGGTTGTCACTGGCTGGGAAATGTGAACTGAAATGAGTAAAGTTTGGAAGTTGTGGGGGCGTTAGCCAGGCCAGAGCAGGATGCTAAGGTTACTGGGGTTTCTGGTATCAACCAAAGTTTTGTTTCTGGATTTTCATCCAGTGGCTTGACAAAGAGAGAGAAAGAACACAAATTAGTATTTTTAGGAGTGTCAGGTAAACTGACCAGCCAATGGTTCACTCTGGCAACTCCCAGCCACATCAATGACCAGTACAACAACTCCGAGACTATGAATACCATTGTGAGGCTATGAATATAATTAACACATGCTGTGCCAGAGGCAGTATGGCTAAAAGGCCAAGGGTAGCTGCTTGCTGACCTGTCATGCCACACACACACATACACCAAGGACACTCACCACCAGACCAGAACAAAAGGATGCTGCCTTTAATCTCTACCCACTTGTGACTTCTTAGTGGAGTGGGCTAAGTCCTACACCCACCTGTACCTCATTGCCTTAGCAACCAGATAATCATGAAATAGCCCACATTTTTTTAATAATAGAATTCCAATGCCTGAAGTTAGCATTTTATCCCTAGCCTATAGACCTCAAAGGGAAGAAAAGCCACGGAAATATTCTCTTTGTACTGCAGAACAAAGTTCAAGATCTTTAATTGATGAAATTTTGTTTATGACAATATTCAAAGGAGGAAATGGTAGCCCTAGTCTTGATAAAACTTCTAGACAAAGAAAAAGAAGTGCATATAAACAGAGTCACACGGCAGCCACCAACTACCTGAGTTATATCTCCTTCACAAAGGCGTCTTTTAGTGTGACTACTTAGCAACAGATCTATAGTCTAACAATCCCTAATTAAAGCCAACTATTACTGTATGTCATCACCATGGAGACAAGTCTAAAGTTTCCTGCAAGGTGAATTATATTGTTTGCATCCTTTGTTGGTGGCCTGGGAGAGAAGATGGTGATTAATTAAATGCACCGACAAACTGAAGACAATCAAATAACCTGCGCTCACCCACAAGGAGGAATCTAATTAGCAACAGTGCGAGACACACAGTAGCTGATGTCATGGTAATGGGGGACAAAGTACAACATAGCTAAAAGTATTGATGCTTGAGGAACATGGGTGTGGCTAAAAAACAAAAACTGTTGTTGTTGTTGTTTTTAAAGCATGTACTTATGTACAATGGACTGTATTAATTAAACTTGTAGTCTCCTTAAAGAAAAAAGATAAAGAAAATCGTAATATTAAGCTAGATTAATGCACACGCCCACCTCTTCCCATTCACACAATGCACTGCAGACATAATTGTAGCTATTTATTTTTGTGCCGCAAGTCTCTCTATTGGTAACTATTTTACTTCGATAGACTTGACGTCATCAATCATGTGATACCATCCCATCCCTCATCAGACCACATCCTCCTCCAGCACCTGATGCACTCTCAGCACATAACTTCACTGCATGACCTTCACATGACCTACTACACCCAACAGCTAAAACACCACCATTACTCAGCAGTTAGATAAATGACTCTAGCTGTATCTAGATGAGCTGTATTCATTATAGCAAATTTTTCTTGTTCCAACAGCCAATATCGTTAATTAAAACTTAATCCAAAATTAACAATATTGGCTGTTATAATGAGAAAAAATTGCTATTATTATAATTATTTCAATGACTGAATCACTAGCTGTGCCATACAAGCATTGCACCCGAAACTAACCAGACATATTCAAGCATCTCCTCCAAAACACTTCACAACCAGAACTGTAATGGAACTCATAACCCTGCCCCCACTCTGTTCTGGAACTCACCCTGGTTAGTGTCCGTGGGCACACTGGGTTCACTGGGTAGCAGCTCGGCCAACTCCATCTGAGCTTGGAACACCTCTCGGCAGCACTGGGCCAGAGCCAGTCCTCCCTCAGCCTGCTGGCGGAGTCCCTTCTTCAATAGACTGGCCTACAGGGCAAACACAACAAGAAGGAAGGACATGATACAAGCTCGAGTAGGACACACACGCATGTATGCACAGGTGTGTGTGTGCAACCCACTCTTTGTAAATGTGCCGGAATCGTCTCAACAAACATGTTTAATGTTTTCACACAAGCTGCCGGCAATCCTTATAGTGTTGTGCATGTTTAATATCCACATGAATTCAGTTAGTTTAGTCTTTGAAGTAACTTGCATTACTAACTGTGAGATCATAAGGGTACCACCACACCTGTTCTTACTCTTATAAAAATGATTCAAAATGTTCTTGGCAGAGACAATGTTTGCCGATGTCTACCACCTGTGCTGATGATCGGGAGTTAAGAGTAGTGTAATAGCTGTCACAATCGGCAAAGGAGACTCTACAACTGCCTGGGTGAACTTTACCGACCCTGTGATATCACAATGACCTTAGGGCTAACATCCAAGTAGCTATACTAACCGAGTGCTCATAATTATACATTAAATTACAGGGGCATACCATAGGATGGGGTAGTGCACGAATAGATTTCATACTCCATGTATGGATCTCATGTGCAAGTGTCAATTCAGAACTAGTGATAGAAAATGCCCAGCGTTGATCCACAAATAAGTGATCTGTAAATGTCTCAAAATAAAACTGTCTGGTTTCATTGACACTAAAATTGGTATAACACTTTTACTAGCAAAGAATTATAAAAGGACACAAAAAGTTTTTTTTTTTTTTAAAGAATTCAACGTTATGAGAAGATGTAGAAACAAACAAACAAACAAACAAACAGAGAATTTTACCTGTTTGTTATCCTCTGGTATAGCAAGAAATCGTGAAATCTTTACTATTCCACTGACTGACAAGGACAGATATGCACGACAGACAGAGATAAGCTAGAGATACGCTAGAGACGACAGAGATAAGCTAGTGCAGCACAACAGAGATGAGATGAGCTAGAGAAGCAGCAATACCTGCCAATTGCCCAGTGTTAAACCATGTACAGATGGAGGATTGCATAACTGGATGGGTAGAGAGAGTCCAAGAGGGCAGACTGAGGTTCACTGGGGGGATGGAGTTCTGTTGTGACTTCTGTTTTGATGATGATGAATGAGCTATATCAAGTGTTTTTATGGTCTATCTACATAGATGTTTTAAGATTAGGAGGTTGCCAGAGCAACTGGGTAGGTGGGATGGGAGCCAGTCTTGCATGATGCCATCCATCCATTGTTGACTGATAAATTGATAAGTGACCACCAATCCCACTCAAGATAATCCCAGCAGTTCATCTGTCTGTCTGGATGAACTCACTCAATGGCTTACCAGAGTATGTACTGTACTTCCTCTGGTACACAACTTCATCCAAGGATTAGAAGATAACAGATAATGAATCCCCAGAGGCTTAGAGCAGAGTATGTTTTTACAAGTATGTACCAATGTATTGGATCAATGTATTACAATTGCATTCACATTAAGGGAAAAGCAGTTCACATTAGGGAAAAGCAACTGTGATCTCTGATACAACACTTGTACAATGCTCCAATTTAAGTGCTCCAACTTTATGAGTGGTATATTATTCGAGTCCAAAGAGAGTGAAAATAGTGACCCAGGTCTTGAAATTAGCTCATCGATAATGCCCACTTACTGAACAGTGAGATAACATGTGCAGTAGATCTTTACGTTATACAATTATAATTATACTATGTCTACAAGGTAAAGAGCCTCAGCTCATGCACAGCTCTCACTGACTGGCTACATGTCCATCACTAAATATTATATACATGTACTTGCAGTTGAGGATCTGCGAACACATACACATGTATCGGCTAGGGATTCCACTGGGATATCCCCCAGCCAATCAAATCTGTGATATTAATAATAGTATAATCCAATTATCCACTGCACACATTAGGCCACTGTGCTAACTTAGCATCCTCTACAACATCTGTGTTGCAAGATGGAACATTGTCTAGATATAGTTATAAAACCCTATTGGCCTCTCTACACTCAAGTCAGTATTGTCCTGAGTAACTTAATATGTTGTAGCTATTTACCTTGTAGACATTGAGCTTCTTCTCTTTGGCTTCCACAGAGCGAGTAAGCTGCCCGTATAAGTTTCCTTGCTGTAGACACACACAAGCATACACATTTAAAACCATGCACACGCGCTTGCTAACATGATAATACTGAAAGGCACATATGCACAGATCACATTCCTTGAGGCTGTACAGGTAACCTAGCAGTCTAATTGCTCAAATTATAGTCATTGTATTCCGCTCAAACAAAAATAACACATTGCTGTAAGAAAACTTAGCAGATGGCGCTTTTTAAATTAGGTTTCTTGAGGCTTCTTTATCTTGAAAAGGGATGCAAGTTGTAATCTTCCCAGGATTTACTAAGTTGGTGACTTTCAATATTAAGTATTCAAGATAAACTGCATGCAAAAACAACATCACCCTGTTGTAGCTGACTAGAGACGCCTCGCAGTGCAAATACAGACATTTATTATGGGCTTCCCCCCTTAGCTACTAGAGCTGTATTGCTGTAAAATGTAAAAGCTGTTGGTTGAACTTCTTACCCCCGTCATGTCACTCTCCAGCGCCTCTATTTTGGATGCTTCCTCCCCAGCTGCTCGAGCCAGCTCCAGCTGCTTCTCAATCTTGGTGACCCTTACCAAGTAATTTTGCTGCTCCTTCCTCGTCTCCTCGACTGCCTTCTCTTCTTGGAAGATGTTCTTGAAGGACTTGTTGAGTTCCAAATACTGAAATAAATAATAACAATAATAATAACATAATAGTAACAATGATGATGATGATAATAATACTAATATCAATAATAATAACAACAACAACAATAATAATAACAACAGTATAACTATAAAATATAGTTCTATGCACTCCACTTTTACAAAAATTGAAAAATGATAAAAAGGAAAAAAAACTTCCCTGCTTTTTCACACATCTGTAGAAGACTGCCAGTTTATTGTTGTTTTGTTGTTGTTTTGCTGTTATTGTAGCTGTAGATGTTGTTACTTTGTTGCTTGCTATTGATCTACAGGTATCTAATTACAAGTTTGGCTTGCCTGCCTAGAGCTCTCTATGTATTGTATCCTAAAAACAGCTCTAATTGGAGAATCAATGCACACTATGTCCTACCAACAATGCTGGGGAGTTCAGTGTGGGGAAAGTCAAAAGAAACACCACAATGCCAAACTGAAGTCATCTTGAAAAGTCAGACATTCACACATCTTACAATAGCACAGTAACAGACCACTTCAAGGATTTCTGAAGGGGAGGAAGTCATGCTGGTTGCTACAGATACACAGCATAGCTTGCAGGGTTCAATAGACTCGACCTCCCCCATATTTAATTAGCACCACAATACTGCTCAACCGGCACTTTTACCACGTCACGTTACGCATGTCCTCTGCAATGAGAAGCACCCCTAGAAGATTTAATATAATTTCTTTTCCTTTCTGGACAGGTCTGATATCATCTCTTAGTTTTTAAAATGGAAGGTCTAAGCTTTATCTTCCCACGAATCATTTTCTTACATTTTCTTCACCCAGTTTTTTTTTTTTTTTTTTTTTTGCCAACAAAACTCAACAAAATGAGAACACTAATTTGTATCTTCACAGTGCCAACAATTATGTCTGTCAACTTACGGATGTAATTTTTGTCCTAGTTGAAGTCAGAGCTGTTGAAGGTATCAATATGAATGTATTGAATATGTGGAAATTTAAAGCACATACCTGCTAACTAAAGGCTCAATTCTTGCAAATACCTTAAACACTGTTATAATTCCTGCTCACGTGGTGGTGGTGGTGGGGGGAAGAATTAGTCATGCCTCTCAAATCTTTTCTCACCTTCTCTGCCATCTTTTTCTCTGCTTCTGCGTAGATGTGCTGCAACTCTGCCACCTTGCTGAACAGAGAGAACACATTGGCATTGTTCTCACTGTAGGCCCACGCCAGTTCCTGAGCCACAACTGTATGGTTAAAAAAAAGAGGAGGAAGATAAGGATGAGGGGGAGGAGGGAGAGGGAAGTGGCGAAACAAAAACCACATAATAATATAGTAATAATCAATCTTATTAGCGCCTTGTTTAAAAGTCCTTCCCAACCAATCAGTACACTTGCTTCCAATTTCTCATCCTAGCCAAACTATTTCATCTTCGTTATCAGGAGGGAGATTACGCGCACATCGCGTAATCTAATCCTGGCTCTACCTCACTTAGCACCTAGTTCTGAAAGAGTTCTTGGCTCACTGGCAGCCCTGTCACGCCTCCACAAATCAGCTTATTTTTATCCCCTTTCCCAGCTTTCCCTGAAGCATATCGCCCAATTAGAAATGACCACAGGCTATTAACTGGTCATAATTAGGTTATTTCTGGACAGTATGATGACAAGTCTGGCACCATCAGTATGGGCTGGAACACTCCTCAAGCACTAATTTAACCACATCAATGCACTGGGAGCCAGTGGATGACATCACATTGGAACTTTAATTACCTCGTGGGATAGTGGACTTGTCATCGAAAGCTAGAACTATCATGGGATGGGATATATTGACGTTGTTTTGCTAAGAGCCAGATGGACACTAAATCTGGTATTGCTTTAAAATAGCCATGTGTCGTTAGGTATTTCAATGTAATCTTTATTTTTAAACTTTACTAGCTTATGAAGTTTAAGATTTAAGATTAAATCTGGTATTGACAAAAAAACAACAACTCATGCTTAATTCTCGGCCACAAGAAAATATTCTTAGCAAAATTTTAAATCTAATAAATTCAATTCCTTGGAAACTACGTGTAAAGTGCCACAGCTTCTTTCAATTGAGCCCTACTTCCCGTACATGCACCTGTGATACCAAATAGTGCTTCAATTCAATGAATGACTGACTGACTGTTAGGTAGCAGCTTCATCGACCCAAACATGACACTCTAGCAAGCCACTGGCCAGAGAGGTTGGATGATCACCGTGGAAACCAACCATTGAAGGGAGGAGGTCTCCTGCCAAAAACACCAAGTGGCTATCTTAATCAAGACGAGGTTACAAGAGCTACCAGTAAAAATTTAATTTTAAAGACAAACTGTTCCAATCAAGATCGGTGTGCCTATAATATGGTTCTAGTTGCCTTAGAAAAATCAATTTTACCAGTAGATGCACAAAACAGTTGAGCATGGAGATTTTATCACAGAGATTATCATAGTGACCTCGGTTTTGCCAGATAATACGCAAGATAAAAGTTCTTTTCATAAAATTGTGCTCCAATCTAGCAATTTCATTGCGGTTGGTAGACCCTTTACCTTGATTGTACCAGGTGTATTCATATGCAGTCTATAGTGTTGTTTGTAAATTGAATGCATGATTATCCAAGTATTGACAGATCACTAACGGGAGCAAGTCTCATCACGGCTGTGATGATTATTATTGTACAAGGCTCAGGCTCTCAGAGTATTTTCAAAACATACTAGTCTATAAGATAAATAATGGATGATAATTCATTTCAGTTTCTGTTGTATCTGTTCCCATGGAAATCTCTTGAAAATAACAACAGAAAATTATTTATTAAATTGAAATGAGACTTTATTTGAATTGAATGTTTGGATGACTTACGCACACGGAGTAAGAAAATGTGAAAGGAATGAACAGGACTACTGAACAACAAACAACTAGACAGCTACTTGTAATAAATTACGCTATTCTTTCTTTTCTTTTCAATCTCCCGAAAAGGCAAACCAATGAGAGCAATACTTAACAAAACAAGATGAAATAATTAATTAATAACCGATATAGCTCCATAACCAATCAGGAATAATTTGAAGATAAAACTGTTTCAGATTTAAATTGATTTGAAATGGGGAGAAAAATAGTTTATATATATATATATACATACATACACACACACACATAATATATATATATATATAAATTTCATATGTTTCAGGCAACTGACATTTTTTGCTGATATGACACATTTCTTCTGATACTTGTTTATAGTGCAGGACTAAAACTTCAGTGTACTATGTAAGTCTGCCACGGGAGTGCCAAGGCCAGCTCAACTCTTCATCTGGACCAATGAAGGAAGTTTGCACACCACAAATCAAGTCATAATAACAGCTGACACTCAACCACACAAAACAATAGTCCATGGTTGCGAAAACCTCAACATACGGTGGTTGCTAAGTTTGTTATCTATCATTACAACTACCTGGACAACAACAAGAACGAATGGCTTAGGGGTATGTGAGTCAGCCCATCACCCAAGGCTGGTTACCCCCTTTGTGACAAGTAATGCACACAGATGTAAATTTCTCTGGCCTGGCTAATTATAAAACAGTGGGAACTGTGAAATCGGAGTCAGATTAACGATACGGCAACGATTTATTAAGTTGTAGGAATATTTGGAAATGAAGCGCGACAAAACTAGCGATGCAGGAAAATATATTCCCGGAATTAAGCCTTAAGAAGGCCACGTGTAAAACAGTCTCACGACCTGCTGATTGTTTGAATTATCCAATTCACAGCAGCGACACATGAGGAAGCGTTTGTGTGATGTACAGTCCTAACGGATCAAAGAAGGTGTGCCCTCTCCTATGGCTCCCTTCATCAGCTCTGCGTGAACGCTAGCTCGGGCAGCCATGGTGGGGAGGGGCTATGCCTGCAGCCCAGACAGACACTCAATATGGCCACTGAAGCTGCTCCAGTGTCTTGTCAAACACGTGCAGCATCAAATTACCGTGCTTTAGCAATCTCACATTCTTCACGCAATGCAATGGTGCAGTTTGTTAAGTTAGATTTCAATGCTCCAAACTTGGAAAATACGCAAAACAAATCAATATATTGAAAATATATATATATATATAAACAACCACCACCACCAGGTGCCTAAATTAATAGGTTTGCGTGGCTGCTTTGTGAGCTTTACACATATCACACTCTCAAAACCAACTTTAGTCCTCAAAACAAGATCTAGAAACTTCCTTGCAGTAGATTTAAGTCAATTTAAGTCAATTCATTTCCTCCTGATTTGACATCTACTGTACCCAATGAAATCGTTTTATATAATAAAAAAAAGTTGTAGAACAGACTAGGTGTCTAAACCAGGTATTCGTCTGATATGCAAGCAAGCAAACACTCAGAGTTGTAGACTCTCTTGCATAAGGTAAAAGCCCTTGCCTTCACACTATATTCCTTAAATTGGCGACTACCTTATATACCTTGTCATCAGTTTGTATGCTGAGTTGAACACATGACGCTCATAAGACGGTTTACCTTAAATAGAAGCCGGTATCCCATCACGGGCTGTTTGTTGAAATTACTATCTTAAAAAGCTGATACAATGGGAAAAAAACGAATGCTGCTCTGACAATTTCATAATTGTAAACAGAATGAGACCTGGTAGTTATGACAACAGAGCCATCAACAACAAAGCCACAGGTTAGACATCCAGTAGCAAAATTGGAAATAGTTATATTATTATTTCTATATACATGCATTAAAAACTTGCTGAGCCTTCTTCAATTCCATGTATGCCCACTGTAGGGTTCTTACTCTGTAGTTACCTATAGTAGCTTCCTCTTCCAATCACATGGAACAAAATGCCCAAACATTTGCACACTAAATACACAAACCGTTCAAATGTGAAGCAGCTCCTGAATCAAGTCAGTTAATAGAGGACTCCAGTGGAGGAGTTGATTTAAAACTCGGGGGAAGGGAGAGGCAGGGGAAGGGTTGGGGGAGGAGGAGGTGGAGTACATAAAAATTTTCAATTTTACGTCTGTCTTTTAATGTGCCAATGAGGAGCTGTGTCATGGTAAGTGGGTGCTAGTCCGAGCCTAAGAGTGAACGGCACTGGATTGTCATTGGATACAGAGACCACATTATTCAAAACATCCATTCCCCATTCCAGAAATTCCTTTCCCAGATGTAGACACTCCGATCCCACTTGAGGGGTAACTGTCAGCTAAAGAGCCCCTTCTGAGGTCAAAGTTTAATCCATTGGAGATAGCAAAGCTTCCGCATATCTCCTTTCATTACAATAAAACCGGAAACAGTATAATCTACAAACACTCAAATTTAAAGTTAGGAAGTTTATTTATGAATTATGCCCGTTCAAGTTACAACAAACATTATAACTTGTCAGACTAGGAAAAAGGAAACTGTGCTGTGGGGGATGCCAGGGAAAGTTAAAGCCACTGCTCCCACCGTATGCATCTCCGAGTTGTGGCTAGAGATGATATATCAGCTGAAGAAGTCATCCCTCTATTCAACATTGCCTTACATAGGCTGACTACAGGGCAGACATGCTAAGATTAAACTGTCCAGAGCCAACACTTCTTGGCAAAGTACACGTCTTTAGGTGTAAGATTATATTTAAAAAATTGACAAAACGCCTCACACACCCACTTATACTCCTCCCTCTCCATTGGCTTCACCTGACCAGAAAAAAAAAAGATAAATGGAAGAGAAAGCATAATTATTCTATCAACATACTAATAATGTTGTATCAAACACCAGCAGAACTGGAGAATGGTTCAGATAATGGGCCTATTATATATTTAGCTTGTTTCTTAACCAGGCTGTGAAAACTCACACCAGCCAAAACATTATTAAACATGAAGAATATAAAGTACTGACAGAAAGGAAGATGGCTTATACTTTTAATTCTATACTATAGCCATGTATTCTCTATAGTTATATCAGGAGTAATACATACACATCACCATAATTATTATTGCTGATCCATTGCCAGTCTTTCAGCTATGTCTGAACTATCACTAAGTCAACGAAAGTTCAGATATCATGGGTATTCATTGCATTATAATGCAGTATTTCTAACTTCTTTGAAAGTCAGAAGCCTCCTAAAAATTTATCTAACCTTTAGTCTTGGTGGTAATGGCCTTCAGCATAGCATCGTAGGCCGACCTCTCGTCGTGCATAACTTCTGCAGTTAAAGACTTCCTTCTCCAACTCGACATGTCGACCGACGTTCCCCAACTACTGATGAAAACCAATGAGAAATTATTGTTTTAATAAACTGAATTAACAATACTGCATAATTGACAGCTGCAAATCTAACGTTGCAAGTCTGAACAATGGCACATATAATAGAACAGTTTCCCACAATATTCACTTACTTCCTGCCAATTTATTACCTAGTAGCGCGCGCACAATAGTTATAATGGTACAGCGTCGTTCCGCATTATCGCACCGACCCTGCCCATTCACTACTTTGCTCGCCTTTTTGTCTTGTTGTGTGGTGGTGGGAAACATCCTCGCACTCAGCATTGGGGGCGTGGCGAGCTGGTGACTGTGTAAAGAAGAAAAGCCAGTGAATGGAGGGGGCTAATAAATTAAAAGCGAACTCACTAGGGATAGCCGTTACGGGGGTATTTGCGTGAAAGCGTCATGGCTGACTTCTAAAGAAAAAGAACCGACAAACAGCGGGATTTGATGCCCAGCGGGATTTGAGGTTTGTGTGGACCCTTACCAACATTTTGTGGTCAGAATATAGTGTTCATAAAACTCAGTAGACTAAACAAGCACACCAGCCAAAATTTTCTTTTTTGTTTTTTTGTTTTGTTTTGCAGTCATGAACCAAATAAGTGAGACCTTTCTCTCCAAGTGGCCCATCTTCAGCCTTCTTGACGACACGTTTCGTCGTTCCATAAAGCTGGTGTGTGTGTTTGGTGGTTCGGGCAATGAGGCAGTAATGGTGACGAGCTCTGGGGACATGTATTCCCTGGGTGCAAACACTAATGGCTGCCTAGGAGTAGGAGACACTAATGGTTGTCTTCAACCCAGGAAGGTGGAAGCAATGTCTGGAAAAGGTAAAAATTAAAAAAAAAATTAAGAAGTTTTTTTTTCTTTCTTTTTTTCTTTCTTACTTTTTTTTTTTTTGGTGCCAATAACATTTTATTGTGTTTATTATTATTACTTTTAAAATAACCTGACTTAATGAATTTTAAGTGTCAGGGTTGTAAGAAAGGAAGGAAGAATTAGCAACAGTACAGGCTGAGCTTTAGTGTGAGAGAGATGCTATGAATGTTAAAGTTGCCATGGCAACTGGTGCAATATTAATGGTAATGGACTTACTTAATTTTTTTTTTCCCCCAGTCAGCATGGTATCTCCTAGAAACGGAGAAGGGTAGGGCTCTGTAATATAATATTGTTTAAAGATTTAAAGAAAGCTTAGTAACTGGTTATGTGTACTATTTGCTGACTGCCCAAATTTTGTTATTTTGCACATTGTTCACAATTTGAGTGGTCATCGGTTTTGTTGTTGTTGCTTTTGTGTGTTAGTTTAGCATGACTTATGTGGTGGTAGTTAGGCACGACTAGAGACTGAGCGTTTGTGCCTCTTAGATTCATTTTCCAGCAAGCAGTTGACTGAAACCTGACCTGCTGGGCTGGTAAAACTTGTTTTTAAAACGTCGCCATGATATTGATTCAATGCAAGCCTATAATAATAATAATATGTGAAAGTCAATGCATGCTTTGTGATGAAATCTGGTTCTACCCATCTTCTTATAGAATGAAGTGTTCCCTCCCTGGGCCTGCTGGTCCATGGACATCGGGAATTATGTGTTAAGTGTTGTGATAGTGCGTATTTATCTCTAGCCCATTTCCAAGTCCTTGTTGATGATTAAGTAAATTTATACATTATATTTGTGTGAATGGCTGACCACAATGTACCTCAATTCACCTATTGTAATCACAAGGTGAAATGCTTGAAGCTCATAACCAGTAGGTGTCAGTTTTATGCTTCTCTTGCTGGCAACATGTATTCCCTTCAGTAACGGTGTGTGTTTATCTGTTTCTACTTACCGTGCAAACCTACTGTTCACCGTATAGTCACCTTGCCGTGTGGGATCTCCCCGCACCTTGTACAGACCGCATGTAAAGATGTTTGTCAAGTGAAGGCATTGATATTACATAAGTCTCCACTAGGTGACATTTTGGTCACACCCCTAATTTAGTATCATGGTGTCCTAAAGCGGCTGATGTGAGGTACTGTTGTTGTTGAGTTGGTAACATGTAACAGCTAATCTATTAGAGAAGATGATTGATGACCACATTTGGTTTTCACTTACACTTTGAACTACAAGAACATTTAATTAAAGGAAGTTTAGAATTCCTGGCCTTTGTTCAGTATTTATGTTACACTCTCTTACCTTTATTGTTAAACTGTCGTGAATGTTAAAAGTACTATTTTGCTGAGATGAAAAGAAGAGTCGTATGTTTTCATTCTATGGGTTAACTTAACACATCCATATTATATGAGGGAGCCTCACAGGAAAACCAATTGCTGGTAAAGCTGGACAGTGCACACATAGTTGAGGTTTGCGAACAGAGAGGAACATTAAGAACTGTAGGGTCGATTTCAGACGAGTCTAATAGCTGTTAGGAGCATGTGATAGTTAGATTGATGCATACCCAATCCATTCACTTGTGTTTACTGAAGACAGCTAAATGTGCACTAATAGTGCAAGCCCTTCAGGGATTGTTATGGAATAGAACTATTTGCTATTACAAACATTGTTGTTATTCAGATAGATTAAATCTGTGCTGAAGGAATTGCTATAGCAATTCCTTTTGGTGAAGTGTTTGCAGACTAATATAGATCCAAATGCTGACGCTATCTTTTAGTGTGTGCATGCATGTGTGTGTATGTGTAATGGAATTGTCGCTTTCAGAAGTGCAAGATTGTTTACATGGATAAACTGTCTAAATGTGTTTTTTTGACTAGTTCTCTCACAGCTAAAGTAAAGCATGAAGTGGAGAATTGCAGTCATGGGGTTCTGTGTTTATTTATCAGAGAAAGTATCACTTCACTCGTGGAAAAGATTAGACTAGACATTCTAGATCATCAGACAGCTTGGACTCGCGTGACTGACCTTTTTCTTCATTTTTTCACCACCAATTCCGACTGACAATAGATTCTTAGGTGCTGTTAAAACTCAGGAAGAATTCCTACAGTAAGGGCGCCTCCATAAACCGGCTCAAGAATCGTAACTGTACGCCCCCTACCGTCTACTACTCTCCAGTGACTTATGGAGCCATCCCGTCCTTAGCTGAAATCCAATTTGAAAAGAAGGTCTGAGGACTTGTAGAAGCCAGTGGTTGCTCTACATGATACACCTAGATGGTCACCTTTGACCTCCTATACATTGTGCACATGTGTACGGTGGGTAGTACGTTAGACTTAAGAGCCGCTCAGTTAATTAGTTTTTCCGGTAATTATTCACGCCTCATTTCATTCTGAACAGTTCTCTAAGCAAGTAAGCAGGCGTGCAGGTCACATGCCATTGATATGTCTGTTTGTAGCAGTGACACTCCTGTACTAATTATCATTTACTTCACCCCACCCTCCCCACCCTCCCTACCCCACCCCACCCTTACTTTGCTTGTTCTAGTTCTTGTTTTGTTTCCAGTTTGTTGTAACTTGTTGTTTATGTACAGCTATAGCAACAAGACGTTGGTAAGCTAAACATCCAAAGTTCATCCTTTTCCTGGTTGTCCTGGTAGAGGCAACCGTAGTTTTGTTTTCCGGCATTGTTTGTAGAAGTGTGACAACATGCTGAGGGCGGCATGTAGAATGTCTGTAGAGACAGAACTTTAGGCGGCTGCCTGTCTAATTTACATCTGTACTGGATGTGACGTGTGTACACGAAACTATCTGTCCGGGATGTGACATTGTTCTTGGAACTACATAATGTCTTGGTCACTTTTTTTTTTAAATTTCAATCCATCTTCAAAATTCTGAGATGAATTTTTGAGTGTAGTAATGTGACGTTGTTTTTTTGTTTTTTGTTTTTAAGGGAGGCTGCCTAATCTAAAGGAATGTGCTAATTCTAATGCCGTGCTAATAAGTTTTCTCTTAATTTTAACCATTCGTAAATACAGTGCCACGGTCACTAATTGTATTATGACTGACTTCACTTCTGTGTGTGTGTATGTGTGTGTGTGTACATATGTATGTGTGCAGGTGTGGCAGATATTGCATTTGGGAGTGGCCTCCATGTGGTTGCCTTGACAACAGCAGGGGATGTGTACAGCTGGGGAAACAACTCGTACGGTCAACTTGGACTCAGTTCTGTGACGACCTCTGACCCAGTGCCACACCCTCATCACATCGTGGGACCCCTTGGTGGCCAGAGGGTAGTGAAGGTGGCATGTGGAGGTCACCACACGCTGGCAGTAGTGGAAGATGGATCGGTAAGGAGAAAATGTAATAGGTCACCAATTTTTTTTTAATTTTTAATTTTTTGTTTAACATTTTTTTCCTTATTTTATTTAATTAATTTATATTATTTTTATTTATTTTATGTATTTATTTTATTTATATATTATTTATTTATTTATTTATTTATTTATTTATTTGCTAATTTGTTGGTTTATTTTTGGTGGTAGTGGTTGGTGAGTGTAGTGATAGGGGGTGGAGAAAAGGATGTGGTTGTATAATTGTGTGAAAGAGGAAGGTAAGAATATGAAAGAGGAAGGTAAATAGGAATAGTACGGTTTGCCTTGTTTGTAGTGTCACTTCCTCCTACGTTAGTTAGTTTCGTGTCTCCATTGTGTGTGAGAATGTCACAGGTAATTCACACATCATGTGCCAGGAGGTGTTGGGCTGATAAAGCCTGAATACATACGTTGGCACATGGAACAGAGTTTGAAGGGAAGAGGGGGAGGGGTGGGGGGGGGGGGGGGGGGGGGGGGGGGAGAGAGAGAGAGAAGCATAGTAAAAAGAAAAAGCTACAACTGATAGACTAGCTAGCATTAGAGTATATGATACTCCAGAACAAATCCTTACGTAGCGTTGGCACATTGAACGGAGGGGGGAAAGGGAGGGGACTAGCTAGTGTGTTAGCATATGATACTCCCACAGTATGGTGTGGGGAACAGTTGCTAATGTTGGCAGAAGTCTCTCATTTTACTCTTCATTATTATCTCGAGGCTGTATTCCATTCATTTGGCTCTACCGTGTGTTCGAGTCAATGATTTCACAGGCTGTCACAACCTGTGTATTTTAATGCAATGCTGAAGTAAACTCTAACCTACTGCACATACTGGCAGCTCCTGAGCCCTACAAGTCTGAGCAGCGAGCTATTCTCTGGTGGTCTTATCAAACCCTACGCTGAGTCTCATTCCCATGTATTGATCTATGCTGACTGAGTGTGTGGTGTATATGCAGGTATATTCCTGGGGCTATAACAACTGTGGGCAGCTGGGCAATGGCGGCACTGTGAACCAGAGGCTACCGACCAAGGTTTCCAATCTAGGTATGTATGGCACTGCTTGGAGGCTGTCGGTTTGGGCACAAGGCACTTTACTTGAATTATAATGTAGTCGTATTATCATGAAGTTGTGTTTAATATGTTGTAATACTCTAGTGTTAAAGTGAGGCTAATTTAACAATTAGAATAACAGTTGTAGTTCCTGTGTATGATAGAAAATGGATGAAGTGTTTGCTATTGTGTACCAACTATGTTGTCATTCTTCACTGTAAGTCATTACTCTAGTCTAGTCTAGTGTTGATGGATGGATAGTGGAGGATTTATTCTCCTCTTCCATTACAATTCAAAAGTTGGAAATGATTGTAGTGATTGTGTGAAATGTAATCATTTAATAGTAACACTTGTAATGGTGGCTCCTAATTCATAGCAGAAATACTGTACGTACGGATGATTCCTTGGATTCCCACATTGACTGTGCTTTCTCTTTGTTGTTTTGTTTTGATGTCTCGTTCTTAATATATATATATATATATATATATATATATTTATTGCAGCTTTGATATTTTTACTTGAATATTTCCGCATCACGCGAGCGTTCTGTATTCTCCCATATTGTACGGTTTATATTGTACGCTATTAATCAATGAAAATTGTATTGTAACCGGTTGAGAAAAATTTCAAAGAAGCAATAAATCACTTATCACACTCGTCGTACAATATGGGAATGATATTTTACTCTCACGCCACATTTTCACTCGCCTTTGGCTCGTGAAAATATTTTGCGTGCTCGTAAAATATTTTCCCATATTGTACTCTGACTCGTGCTATAAGTATTATATATTCTTAATTCTGTTAAGTGACTCTCTGCATTAATGTATCCTTTTTAAGTTAACTTCCTGTGTAGGAACAATTTCTTCAAATCTATTATAAACTCTCTCTAGTTGGACATTCCAGGTGGTAGTCATTTTATTGTTTGCTATTTGTCGTGCTGCTGCTGTTGTTGTCCTTTAATTGAATCGTTGCTCGCTCTCTCTCCTGCTCCCAGATGCAGTTCAGTGCGTGTCTGTGTGCTGCACTCACGCCTCCTCGTTGGCACTCACCTCCGCGGCGGAGCTGTATAGTTGGGGCTACAACGGGAACGGGCAGCTAGGTGTGAACACCAACGTCAACTCTCATACTCCTATCAGAGTACACATGGACAGGCCCATCCAGCAGGTCAGGGAATGAGAGGGCGTGGTTGAAATGGGCGTGGGTGGCATGCTGTGAGGAGTAAAAGTTTACATACATTATCCTTGTAGCATGTCATACTTCATTGCTCACTTGTGCCAAAGAGAGTTGATGAAGGAACAGAAATAAGTGGGTGCTATTGATGAAGCGTGTGGGTGTTAACGAGTCCAAGTGGTATTTAAAAAGTGTTACGTCGTAGGCAGAATGGGATTTCAGGAAATTGTCTTACAGAGCTGGGTATCTAGCCTACATGTGTGCAAATGTTGTGTGTGTGTGTGTGTGTGTGTGTGCGCGCAGGTGGCGTGTGGGTATGCCCATGTGCTTGGACTGACAGAGGCTGGACAGATATACTCGTGGGGTTCCAACTTCCACGGACAGCTGGGGACCAGCAACAAGACCAACCATCTGGTACCTACCCTGGTGGCTGGAGAAATGCACAGGTACGTACGCTGGCTGGCTACTGAGCTAGAAGGATTTGTTTGTTTGCTGGTTTGTTTGCTTGTGTTGTGTTGATGTGTTTATGTTAATGTAATGCCAGAGGAAGCTATTTGTGACTAGTTTGGGGACAATTGGCCGTCATTGACCCTTTTGGGGTTAAATTAGCATTGTGATGTAACTACATATAATTGCACTGTGTGCTCTGTGTGTGCATGGCTAAGGAGTTAATAATTGGACTTATTTCCAATTCCATTCACATTCTCAATATATTCCACTACTATACTATGAGTAATGGTCTATGAGCACAACACAGTGTGATGTCATAATTCAGCACCTTTTCTGAATTCTCGTGGTTCCGGTGTAGTCTTCACTGTCTGAGTGTTGAATGTATTTGTCTATGAACGGCACTCTGAATTACTTCACCTAACACAGGTTCTGAGTATCCTGTAGCGAGAGCAAAGTACAGCATCCGGTAGTGCTAAACAGCAACAGATTGTGTTGACCCTGGTCGTCATAGACACAACAAACTGAGATTCTTGATAGCTGTCATTAATAGATTTATATTTATTGACATTTAACATGTATACATAACTCACTTAAAATGCTTTCTACTAGATTGTGTTGATCTCAAAAAATTATTTTGTTGTACGAAGCTTTCAATTTGTGGTGAAACTTTTTATTTGTGGTTTACCGGAATCTGCTTTGAGCTTTCAAGCACCATGAGGTCCTATGAACCCTGGGACAGCCACACTACCTTATCAACTTCATTTCCTTGCGTACTTTCTTTTTCTTTTCCTTTTTGAGTTCCTTAGCTTCCTTGCCTTGCATGTCTTACAGTGAGCTGTAAGCTGCATATTTATGTTCCTTACCATCATGCACTAGTAGCTTCCCACAAGTTCAGTTCATTGCCTTGGGAATGAGAATTGAGGGGAGGGCTAATAGCTTGAAATTTTTAGCCCTCTCTTTTATTTATCATACATGTAATTAATTTACTAGATGTCTGATACATCTAATTGGGTTATTGAACAAGGAAGATTCTGGTAAATATATTATAGAATTCAATTATGCTGGAAATTACATCGGAATGGAGTCTTCTGACAATTGAATGTTCACTCAGTGAATCTCACTTGTCCAAATCAATCTATTTACAATGTCTATAACAATGTATATTTAATTCTTCATGCATTAGATTTAAAACTTGTTGGAATTATAGACTACAAAATAGTGTAGTAGGTTTTTATAATAAGTAAAGAATTCCTTTGTTGTATTTATTTTATTTTATATTTATTATTTTGTCTTATATGTAAATAATTCCCTGTGTTGTGTTGTTTATGTTGACAGTGTGCTACAGGTTGCGGCCAGCCATGACAGCCACATATCATGTGCTGCACTCGTCAATGGCAAGGTACAGTGCCACGCCCGCTGTTGTCAGGTGCTCCTTTTATGGAGTCGTGATATGTCACACTTGACCCCTGTTATTATCCAGGGCTAAAATAAATTTGATGAAGCCATATAAGTGCTTGTTAGTTGATAACGAATGAAAATGTCCATGTAGAGTCTACTCTGTGGACATAAATGTTTCATTTAGTGTGGTGGGACTGTGTGTATGGGGATTCATTCAATTATCCGTCTTGTTAGCATTTGTTCAGTATTATCTGGTAAAGGGTGTCTAACACATATGCCATATTTGGTAAAGGGTCGTTAACTTGGATTACAATGTCATGTTCAAGAATGTTCCATGAGTATTTTTCCTCCTCTTCTCCACTCTCTCTCTCTCTCTCCACTCTCTCTCTCCCTCTCCATGTATGTCTCCTCTTATCTCTCCATGTGTTGGTCTCCACCAGGTGTTCATGTGGGGTATGTGTAAAGGCCAGTGTCTGCTGACTCCGTATGAAACTACGTTCTCTTCCGTGGATGATGTCTTTGCATGTTTCGGGTCTCCTCCCACCATGTGGAGGACCATTGCCCCAGGTGAGTGTGTTGGCCACACCCATTACACTTGGTGTATAGACCACATGTTTAAGCATCCGTACCTCCCGAGTGCTTTATGTCTCCTACTATTAAACTGAACAAATGACCACGTGTTTGGAACGTGTTCTTTTTTGCTGTCTGTACTATTGCAAGTTAAAAATGTAAATGTAGCAGTTATTACTACTGCTTCCCCTAACGAAGCACCAAAGGTGCGAACCCTCAGCACTACTATACACTAACTAGCTATGACAACATAAATTCAATATTTGGGTATTCCTAATCAGGTATCAAGCAATGAAAACGGTGATGTAGCTAATTGCTGCCTAAAAGAAGTAGCTAAACATGCAGGAGACACTCACCGGGATATAATTTCAACGTAAAACTCCTGAATTCCAGCACTCCTTAACTTTTAAGCAAAAAGCTACTGCGAGCAGTAAATAATTGACGTCATATCAGAATCAATATTGATATATATTTTTGACATTATTTACAGCTGTCTCAAGGATGAGAGACAATTTTCTTTCTTTCTTTCTTCCCATTAAAATGATGTTTTTACAGAGGAAACGATCATATGTTCTGACATATGTTCAACTGTTCAGCAACCAATTCTTGCCCCTAAATTCAGAAGTACTAACTCATAGTTGTCTTTCCCAGGTAACCTGGTGAAACTACACTTGTAGATCTTGTAGTCATGAGATTTTTCTAAGTATGTGGTATTAATTCTCTCTAATTCCAATGATTGGTAGTTTAGATTGCACTGTGAATGCTATATTCTTTCCTTTTATTTGTTTATAGTCAGTGAAGATGGATACAGTCTCACTCAATGCATTGCTGACAGATTTAACGACACTGTGAGTTGATGTTGATTAGTAGGGGCATGTTCAATTAGCTCAAATATAAGATTAGACTGTTGTATTGGCACAGGGCAATGTGATATGTTATATTTACAAGTGTTTGCAGCCTTTACTTTACTTGTTCACTTTGTTTGTGTGTTTGTTTGTGACTTCAGAGTACTGCAGATCTAACCATCATAGTGGAAGGTAGGAGGATTCACGTACACAAAGCTATTCTCAGAATGAGGTGAGGTACTTGTGTGACCCTTTACCAAATACAACTACCAAATGCAAAAAAAAAAAAAAAAAAAAAAAAAAAAATGTGTGGTAAGTATAGAGCAGTGGTGTAGGAGATGTTTCGGCATAGGGAGTGTTCATATGAGAAATCCTCTTGTTAGATTGTGTCCCCAAAATGGGGGCTTCAAGCCCCCCTACGCCGAGTGACTTTAGTGTAGCTTCATGTGGAGGATTAGATAGTATATTTATTGTTGCCCATGAGGTATGAAGCTATTGTTGTTAATGATCTTTGCTGTATTAGTTGGTTGAGATTGAAGTTGGCTCGAATAAGAGTTTGCAGTTCATATTTATTAACTGTAAATGCATTTCTTTTCATGTTAGATGTGACTATTTCCATTCCATGTTCCAGCAAGGAAGGTGGACAGAGGCGGATAAAGAGTAAGTGTGTTGCAAGTGTCCATTGATAATGTGTTTGGATTAAATGGAATTGTGATGATAGACAATAATACCTTTTGGATAGTACATAAGGTCGGTAAGGCATGGTCAGTGTAAGGAACTTTCTGGTTCAGCTTGTTTTAGTGTTATATATTAATTGGCGAGCGTAGCGAGCGAGACACTTACAGGGGTAACACAATCGAAAATCGGGGATGTTTATATATTTATTTGTATATATGTTTGGACGTACGTATGTCATTTTGTACTTTGACCCTCGCGTTTTTGTGTTAGTTATGTGGTCGACCCCGTCCCAAATTGCACTAAACAGAATCCTCTGGTTTATCGATCAGTACCCGTATCACCCTAGAAATTGAATTGTTTACCGTTTTGAATTCTTTTGCGGGTGCAGTTATAACGTGAAAACTTAAGGGACTTCCATTTCTATTCGAGTTAGTGGCGGTGGTAAGTCAATGTGCTCTTTGTCATGGTTATAAGCCGTGCGCAACAGTATTTACTTGAAAATACATTGTCCACTAGACTACCGTGAAGGTAAGTCTGTGTAGGTGCATGTCCAGTTGTGTCAAAGCATTGTGTCTTACAACCACTACTTAGCTAAAGAATATCACAAAGAAAACTTTTAAATAACGTGTATTGTTTTGTTGTTGTTGTTTTTCCTTCCAAGCAGTTGCAGAGAGTTGTTACTATGGCACTGAAATCCCTTTACCCTGTATGCTAAATTTAAAAACTGGACATTATTTTCAGTAGCTTCAGTGTTAGAAGTCAAAATCATTCATATAAAATAAGTATAGTCTTTAGGCTCGCTCGCCATTTGTGCTCAAGCACATCACTAGTTAAATCTTGTGTTTGTACAGTTGTATAGAGATTGGTCAATTCCCATATTCTGTGTATCACACGTTCCTCAAGTTCCTCTATACAGACAAGCTGGATGACGTCTCAACGGAAGAAGCATTAGGTAAGGTGGAAAAGCATTAGGTAAGGTGTAGCAATAATGGAAATAGCAACACAAAGAAATTAATAATATACGCACAAGAGAATAATGAACAACTTATTTCACTTTACCTCAGAGAAGTCTTGTGTCAGTGATTCTATCTGTACAGCATCTGTGACATAAAGAACACATGTGTTGGCAGTGCAAACAATCTGTTATTATACATGTAGCATTACTTTGCTCCTCTAGGTGTGCTTGCAATAGAATGAGTCTGGTGTGATTCATGATTGCAACTGCCATAGTTTTTGTAATTCTTGGCTGTTTTGTCTTACCTGCCTGGTGGTCATTTGAGAAAGTATGGTTTAGATATATCTGTTGGTGATTTTATATCTGATAGCCTAGGCAAATGGGTTATACTAAATGTCTAGCTGGAAAGTCCATAGGATCATTTTTATGAGATAGCTTGTATTCTCTCTAGCACTTTAGTTCTTTAAAGATATCTCTTGAGCCACATTGATGTGAATAAGCACCATGGTTCTGATAATATGTGCTTGAATTCAACTGCTAGCTTCTTAGTTACCAGTTTTGGTACGATGCTATGTTCTCTCCATTTTTTCTCGCACCTTGATGCCAGTATGAAGTAGGCAAGTATGAGAGCATGGGCTTTAAAAGTGCTGTCACATAGCATCGTCCAGGTGGCTACAACTAAAGTTAATTTCTTTTTGTATCATTTATTAATCTTTGCGTTTAAGCCATAATGTTGAGCATTTGTTAATTCTATTTTATTATTCTATTTATCCATAGCGCATGACCTAATGTCGATTATTTCTATACAAGTTTTAAAATATTTCATTATGATCAGTCAAATGCTTACGTCTTACCCTTATGTCCTCAAGCCATGGCCAAGTATAAACCAATGTCATTCCATTCTTCCATTCCTGAGCAGCACTCCAGATTAGTTAGACTGGAACAAGAGGGTATTTATTTGGCATGTCGACTTTACCCACCCTATGGGCATGATTTTGTTTTTGATAATGCACAAGCTGGAGTATGTTACTAGCCCGTGCATAATACATTGGGAATAAAATAGCGCGGGCCAAAGCAGAAGTAAATTTATCAAATTCTAGCAGAAAGTAAATTTAATAAATCCTAAACCCACAGGTGTTTCTGCCCAAAGAGTTTGATGACAATGTGTATGTGATAACAATAATAAACTCACAACGTCCAGTATCACTTTGAAGAGGGCCTAGATACATATATTGGATTCATAGACTAGATTTTAAAAAATTCATTTGAAGTAATTCTTGCTTGATGTTGTATGTGTATTCTTTTGAATCTTCTTTTACAACTTTTAGACCGATTAATTTCTGCTAGCTATAATGAGGAATATTTGAGCTTCTAACTCAACTAAATTTTTTTTTCTTTCAAATTTTACCAGTATCTAAAAAATCATAAATGTATCAATGGGTATATACAATCCCTCTTCATTATCCTTCCTTGGCTGTCACGATGTAAGTCTGTATTGAGATAGAATAAACTCGTGGGCATGTATATAACTCTATAGTTACATTAATATAATAAGTTGGCAATCCTCTAGCACTAATGCAGGACGAAAAGGTTTTAAAATCATTACTAGTGTATTAATATTGGAAATTTATAATTCATACACCATCACAGGCTTGTTTACGGTGGACTTCAAACTTGACACCTGTAACCTCTATTTGATTTTCTAGGGACTAAGATCCTTTCTGTGAACTCTAGTGATATTATTATATGCTAGTGCTTGTTGTATAGCTGTCTATCTGTCATAGCCTTTGTTCAAGGGTGTATATAAAATATTAACAGTGTTTTTTTGTTTGTTTGTTTGTTTAAAATTTGTGATTGATAAGGTTTGAGTGGGTTAGCTAAAAGTTGTTGTTTTTTTTGGGAAAAGGATTGTTTGAAACATAAAAATCAGGAGACATATTGAACTAATCTCATTTAAGATATTTCCTATCCAACTGCACCTGGAAATAAGTGGTTAGGGACTTTCACATTTGGGGGAGTAACTATTGTGTAATTTTTTATTCAACATATGGTGGTGGAAGGAAATGTTATTTGGATGTAGAGAAAACGAGGTTATGAGTAATTTGAGGGCTGTCCAGAAATGCCGTAAATTGTCCATCCCATCCCACGGTCCCATGGGATCATGGGATTACATGGGATTGTCCACAGCCCCATGGGACTTTCCATGGGATGTCCACCTGTCCCTCTACAGATGCATGTGTACTACTGTCCATCCCATCCCACGGTCCCATGGGATCGTGGGACATTCCACGGAATGTCCACCTGTCCCTCTCACTGACAAATGAATATCTTACTGTCCATCCCATCCCACGGTCCCATGGGTCTGTGAAATAGATTGCGTGTAACATTTGTAATGATAATGAGTGGTTTTTGTTAATATTTGTATCATTAACATACTTGTAACCTTGTCAGCAAGTACCCTTTCTTGCATATTAAACCTAGCATGACACCTCCTTCGCTTCGCTCAGTCGGCTTGTCAAAATGTGTCGTCGCGCCTTTGGCGCTGCGCGCGTGCACTCTAGCTTGACTCTAAGTGTTCATGTGACAATACTTTCATGGGATCGTGGAATGGAATGAACAGTGGGAGTATCTGTAAGAGGGACATGTGGACATCCTGTGGAATGTTCCACTGTCCCATGGGACTGTGGGATGGGATGGACAATTTATGGCGTTTCTAAACATCTATGAAATGTTTGCTTACAAATCAGTTGACTTTTTTTATACACATGTTATTCACTTGTGGCCTGAGTCGAACTGTTTGTGCATATTTCCTGTTCTTTCTGACTGATTGTACCACAGAGGGTGAGAGAGGACTTGAAAGCAGGAAGAATGTTGATGCTGATACTGCACACTCTGTTTACCGTCTTCTTGAGCTTCCCAGCATGCCAGACTATCTTGCACAACTCCCTTACATTGTGGGAGGGGGGGGGGGGGGGGGGGGGATCGTGACACGACTTTCCCTATGCCAACAACAAAGGCATGTATTTGAGGTTATAATGTTGTGGCGGTGTGATTCCCTTTCTTCCCGTTGGTTTCGCACGCTAAAGGCGAGAGGGAGATTCTGTCGAGTGGCGCCCGCCGCTTCGTTGACCGGACGTCCCTGCACGTCCACTGTCAGCAACAACACAGGACCCCCAGGGGTGTTCTTTGCACCTTTCCCTTCTCTGTGTTGATGACAGGTGCCGTCTGTACTGGTCATATACGAATTCTTGAGCTGTTCTTGAGACTAAATGTGTATTTTATTGTTGTGCTATAATTGAAGATTGTCTGCCACTTCAGCACGTGTTGAAGTTTTATTTTTGACTAAATATAGTCATGACTTGTCCTTGGAATACGGGGAAATCCAGTGTCTTCTGTTGTGGGTTACAGTGCATGTTCAGACTAAAGCATGGTGGGTGGGGCATGGTTAACCAAAATATAGCATTCATGTTCATATTTTACATATACCTACTGTATGTGGAGAGAGAAATAATATTTTGTTTGCAATAACTGTGGCTATGTGCTCAAATATTTATTCTTATTGACTAATTTTTTTTTTTGCATGCTCAGGATAAGTAACCTATATGTAACTGTTAAATTTCCCCCCAACTTTTAGCATTAAAGTTGCATATCTTTTTCTGTAATTACCCAGATGTTTGATTGTGAATGTAAGTATTGATCTGGTTAGAGAACTTAAATCCAATCACGCTTACTGTATCAAACTGCAGTGGGGTATTAGTATTATACTTTTAGAAAGTTTAATTCTGTAACAGAATAACTGACTTCAACTCAGACAATACAGACCTCGAACTTCTAGTCCACTATCCTGTGTATAATTATTAAGAAGTAAATAATAAAATCTACTGTGAGGGTGCAGTGGAGGAACTATTGACAATAGCTATGATATGTGCTAAAAAATATAAGAACAATTTAAAAAATTTTTTACTTTAGTACCATTAGCTATTTCACTTTTATAAGGACCAATTGTTATTGGCCCTTATAAAAGTGAAATAGCTACTCGTTGTATATTACTAGGCGTGATACATGCTAATACTACTTTCCTTAGGTTTGCTGGAGCTAACAGACTCCTACTGTGAGAAAGATCTGAAGAGACACTGTGAGAGGTTGATATGGCAGAGCGTCACTGTTGACAACGTCTTGGCTATTCTAGCCAGCGCCACCAAATTTAGAGCAACAGTGAGTCAGAAAAATATCTTCTTTCATGAATAATAATAATAATATTAATTAGCAAGTACCCTGCAAAGTAAGAATGCAGTAGTCACGTTCATTATACAGTTGGTTGGTAAAGGTTACTTCAGTTTCACTCTCCTGCTCTATTTTTTTTTCCTGAATTATCTCATTTCTGTATCTACCACGTTAATTTTTTTCTCTTCCTTCTTGAGCCAAGGAGTCCTTTTCCTCCTATGTCTACTGCTCCTGCTTCTGAATCGTTCTGTCCTTCTATCATGATTGTGTACTTAGTCTTTGTGAAACTTTTAACTTCAGCTTTTCTACTTTCACCTTTCCTTTTTAAACTTACGCTGCCTTTACTTGACGATTCGATTCCACCCACTTTTTAGTACAATATTAATCCTTCCCTTTTTGCCTTCTCTTACTTACTTTCTCCTTTTTACTACATGCCTTTCCTCGTCGTTTCCACCGGCTAATTAACCGCTTTTAGCCTTCTCTTTCGCACTTTAGCCTTCCTTTCTGAAACCTATGCCGCCTATCCCTGTCTTTTCCACCCACTTTAAGTTACAATTGCAGTAATCACGTTCCAATGGTCGCAACGACACTTTCCCTATTCTCCTGTTTCTTGGCCACTCTCTCGCCTTCTTCCGTTTATCGTTGTATCTGATTAGGTTGCAAACTAATTCGCCTACCAGTAGTCTAGCGTAGCCAAACCCTTCACTTCTTTACAACTGTGTTCTTGGTTTACTCGGTAATTCAATGCTGATTCACGAAAGCTGCTCTCCTGTTTCTGTGCCACTCCCACCTACTGTCCATTTTTTTGTGCCGGGTTTGGTTGCTAACCAGTTCTCCCTGCACTATAGTGTGAGTTCACAAGTATTGTGCGTCTGCGCGTTCTAGCTCATTAGCTCATGAATTATTCATGAATACGTACATCATCGTCATTGGTCACGGGTATTATTATATAGATTATTATTATTATTATTATGTTGTACTTTGTTCTTAATAGACTTTGGAGGAACAATGCATGGATTTTGCACTAGGTAGGATGACACAGGTGATTCAGTCAGAGGTCTTCAACCAAGAAGACCCGGCATTCATCAAGCTATTTATCAAGAAGGCTGCTCAGAGGGGAGCCTTCAAAACTTGAAGCAAATTCTTGTCCATTCAGTGATTACTAGCTCATAGCTCAGCACTTGTTAATGTCAATTAGTGTGGACTCCATTAGGTTCATTTTAATCCTTATCTCTCACTTGCAGACACTAGTCTGTGTTTTAGCAATTATTTTCATCTCCAGCCAGCAACTTTTATTTTATTGTATTTTGTTATTGTTGTCTTTATTTCTGTCATCAGTTCATTCAACATCTACTACAAGTCCTAATCCATATATTTATTATACCACACTTCTTACAATGGGCAAAAAATAGTATATCTAACCAATTAAATGCCAATTTAATGCAATGTGGGTAGGTGGGTAGCTAGGTGTGTGTACAGTAACCATCGCTGTGATCATTTGTTCTTTCTTCCTAAGGTTTCTTTGCTCACATTGCTTCAGTATACATCAGCTATTGTTCTAAAAAAAAAAAAAATCGTGTTATTATTAATGTAACTAGATATTCCTTAAATTTCTTATGATTAAGTTGACAGTATTGAGTTGTTGAGGTCCTATACTGGGTAGCTGCCACCAGAATCTTCTTCGGATGAATCTTAGCGTAGAGGGGATTGTGGTTGAGAGTCGTCCCTGTTCCTCTAAGCTAAGTCACCCAGGGTGCAGTGCTGCAACTAGCTCTACAGTTAAATATGTTTATTAAACTAGCTTATAGCTAGTTAGAAACTTAGAAGACTGGCCCAGGCAGTGCTGGCTAGCCACTATATACTAAACCTGCCAGCAAGCCTGGTGTGAAGGTATATTATTAAATTTAAGTTAGCTGTGTGTGGAGGATGTTGATTATTCCAATTAGAAATAAGTGAATAGTGCCTGATTGCAGTTACTATATAGAGTTGGTATGTTATGAAATGAAAGAGGAAAAATATCAGTGTCTCATCTCTCACTGACTTACTCAATAATAGAGGAGCTGCAGCTGAAAAAAAGTTCAGTTATGAGAAACCTTACCAGACTGGGGGGAGCTCTGAGCCTGAGCTGACAGCTCTCCCAGTATTACACACTGCTTTAATGGAATAATAAAGATCTATCTACCTTGTCACATTTCTAAATGTTTGTCCCTTTATTTTAAAAGGAAAAAAACAACAACAACATTATTGATCTTCTTTAGTAAATATGGAATAGCTATATGTGTGTGTGTGTGTGTGAACAGATTGTTCTCATTTTTTCCTTTATTATTCTTTTATATTATTCTAGAATTATTATTCACTATGCAATTTCATGTCTACCATTCCAGAAAAAAAATGCTAGCATAGTCTGGCAAGGCCTAGCTATTATTTAAAAGTTAACTTGAGGTAGTTCTGTACTTTCACCAGTTGAACTGCACCTCAATGATAGGGCTCTTCCATTATGGCCCGGTTATCTGTAGGCTACTACTGGAGTGTGAAGTTTACTGTTGCTGTACTCTTGTTTAATTATAGTGATTTAATGGCACAGTTACCAAAGTTATTTTCTCAACATTATTGATTATGGATTCTTTGTATTTCCAGACTAGGCCAGTCCAGTATCTTGTCAATCAATGGCTTTATTGACTGATTGGATGAATATAACTGGCCCAGGAAGGCAACCATATCATTCCTGTTAACACACAATCCCAGAATTGACTTTTTAATGATAAACACAGCACACAAACTTCAGAAATTCCCAGCCATTCCATAGTACCAGCCACAGCCAATAACTCCCCCTAAGGGCAGGCTTCAGGCTAGTGTGGTAATGCCTAATAAAGACAACTACCTTACTGATATTTAGCTACCAGGTAACAGGGAAAGAGGCGAATTCCCCTCCAGCAAATTGAGATGAGACTGTTGAGCCCCAGACTTGACCACCATATCCTTCTCCCCCACCCCCTCTTTCCATTACATGTTACACTGTACTTGTATATTATAATATATGATAACCTCAACTTCTGGTATTGTGAAAATGTATTACATGTTACAAGATATAGTTGCTGCCATTAGTGGGGTAGTTACTTGTATCCAATCAGTTGCAAAGCCATTAATTGGCATATGCTGACCAATGTCAAAAATTGCAAGTTATGTAACCTTAGTCTAGAGGTAGCATTGATAAATAAGTGAAACTTGTTACACATAAAATTGAAAAAATACATTAGCTATAGATAACCAGCCAACATAGGGCTGAGGTGCTAAATAAACATTGCTCCTGCCAAAATCTTTGTACATATTATACACTATTATATATATATATATTACAAAATGCACTCTAGGAAAAGCGTAATATAGTATGATTTCCTTAATTAGCTACTCACATTCCAAAATACTTGTAACAAGCTGTCACCAAATTCATTTAGGATAGATTGCGATTAGCCAACAGTTGTACAAACAGATATAAATGGATGGACTGAAATATTATGCCTCATGCAATAGTCGTGAAGGCCTAGGTGTTCATTACCAGCCTTAAAACAACAACAACAACAACAAATATCAATTAACAATAGTCATTGAAATGAAAGCCTGTAATGAGAGTCAGTATTAGAATACTAGAAACACAATAGCAGTAATCCAAGCTGACAGAAAATGGCTACTGATTTCATTAGCATATTGGTATTAGCTACGAAAAAAATTTAATAAAAAATCTCCTTATCTCCTAATAATAATTCATTCTAGAAGCTGTGGACGGACATTATTAGCGGGATAACAGAACATGCTTGAACCAGCTAATTATGGCGGATAGCTGTTACTCCAAGATGTGTTACTCTGGGAAGAAATTGAATAACATCAGTGCAAGTGCAGGAGTCAGGTCAAGCTAGCAGAGATCCACACACCCCAGGAGGCTTCTTCCCTTATTCGGAACATACCAATGAGCAATTTTTACCTGGCATAAACTTACTAGAAAGCTTACAAGTTTGGAAACCACCCATATTCATGGTCCCCCATTTCAGTATTGTTATTAACACCTTGTTATTAACACCTTGGGCTCCTCTGGCTGAATTGTTATTGTATTGGCTTCTGGAATATGGAAGCCTAATCCAAAGGCCTAATCCAAAGGCTTCCTCAATTATAGTTATTATTGTCTTCACTACTATGATACTAGACAACACACATATACATGCTTGCTTAACAACAACATTAACAACAAACTACATGTCCCTTTTGTAAAAAGTAGTGTGAAGTAGCAGTAGCTAATTATACCAGTGAAATGCATACTATAAAAATGAATAAAAATACTATTATAACATTTCAAACAAATTAAATATCTTAATCAATAGTTTTATTAATTAAAAGTATTTAATTAAAGATTTATCTTCCTATGATTTGTTATAATTTTCTGTTATTCTTGAGTAATTATAACCCAGTCTTTAGTTGTGTGGGATTATAATTCTGCAAAAGGAAAGGAAGAAAAAACAGCACCTGTGCCTTTCTTAATCTGTAAAACAATATTAGTGAACTATACACAACCGGGTTTCTCACAGCAACAAAAAAGAGTACTAATTTCATAAATGTACACACACAAAAGACAAAAAAGTTCACCGCACCAGCTGTAGCCATCGGTGTCACAAACCGATCAATGGAGCCGACAAATCGAACAGCTCATGCGGCCTGGCTTGTGAGTTGTTGTTTCCAGTTACTTCACGGATTCCCTCACACATCAAAAGTACCGCACGCACGCACGCACGCACACCGTCTTCAGCATCACATGTATGCATTTTTGTTATACTACAGGGACCTCTCACTATAAACACAACATTAACACACATCAAAGGATCCTTAAATATAAAATTACCAATACATTGCTAATGGGGAAACTAAAAATAAATAAATAAGGTGTTACTTAGCACTACCTTCACCACTCCAAAGAAGGGGAGGCTACAGCATCCTTTGAGCTAGGGGAGCCAGTTCCAGTAGAAAGGGCTGAGTAAACCTGAAGTGTAGTACTACTAAACTACCAGAAAAGCCAGCCTGATTAGCAATGAATAGTGGTTCCCATGTATAAGTCATTCCCATAGACCCATAAACCAAGGCCCCTCCTCCTCACCCATTTCCAGGGGCATCAGTAAGGTGATAAGAAACCACTGAAGTTTATGAATAATCTTTAAGCCACAAGACATCAATGTAGGGCAGTTGCTTTGAGTTCTATTTATAGTCTGTATTCAATAATGAACCCACCATATATCATGAAATAAAAAGATTAAAACTACTACATTTCTACTAAACAATTCATTTGATCAAAAAATACTAAAATATCATTCCCTTTGCTCTTTCCCCATAATAAGTCATATCACAAATACATGAAAAGCTATATAAATAAAGCTGCTATAGCTGGCCCACTCCCAACTGTTTTACTTTCATTGTGATGGAGATCTCAGTCTGCAAACAAAGCCTGAGAGTTATGACTAAGATAGAATTTTTCTTTTGTTTGTTGCTTTAGTAATAGCGTGTGCTACTTCACTGGATACACTCATTTGTACTGAACTACTCTTACGTAATTCAAGTCAGGAAGAATGTATTAATATGTAGCTTGTAGGTTTCACAATTAGAACTAACTAGGAAACACCCACCTACCCACAGATTAATAGACCAATAAAAAGTTGATTATTCATAACATGCAAGCTGATGAGAGAAGCAATGTAATGGATGATTATTTTAGAAAGCCTTGATTCAATTCTATTTATTCTATATTTTTATAATAGCTACTCATAATAAAGATGCTGGGAGAAGAGAGAAAGCTAAAGGCTATGGGTTGTGTGAAGTCAAAATGCTGTGTCAGAGAGCTGATAAAATAAACTAGCTGAACCTGTCCACTGATTGACTCCAAGTAAATACAATACATACTACACAATATTTCTGATGATTGCTTGATTTGGTGTTATTATGTAATGCCAAAAATGGTTACACAATTAACTTTGGAATAGCAAACAGCAATTATGAACTCCATGCTACTACAGATTACTTAGTAATAGAGAAATCAAGAATCATTCAATCAGTCAGTTCAGAGGCTGATGTATTGATGCTAGGCCAAGATGAATTCCAATAATATTTTGTGGAAAGTCTAAGTCCTCAATTTCTTTCAAAGCCCAAGATACAGCTGGTACAAGTTATTCCGTATCACTCCAGTAACTATGTATACAAACAGAACTCCAGCCACACCTCTTAAGATTAAGTACAGGAAGCCATTTTGTGTCAGTATTGGTTGATCTCATTTCACTTTATTGAAACACCAAATCGTACCAAACTTATCCTATTGCTTCCTGATACAATCACACTACAAAATAAATAACACAAGTTAGCTTCAGAATTAATTTCAACTTTTTAAGTATTAAGTATAATCAAACTATTGCATATCCTATTCACTCAATTAACTGAACACAATGAGTGAGCTCCTGCATTTGACATTTCATTTCAAATTCATAAGCAAAAATAAATCTTCATGAGCACAAGTATATGACAAATGCACTAATTTGCCTTATTTTAATCTTTAACCAAAATGCTATAGTTGCACTGAAAGGAGCATGTTGGTAGTAAAAGTGCTTAGACATTAGACACCCTAGCTGGATCAGAAGCAGGCTTTCACACCTTGTTTCCCCAGTGGAAACGTGTGTGTCTCAGGCATCATTATGCATGAAGCTACTCCCACCTTGGATCACAAAGTCTGCTTCATGATGGAGTCAAGAGATGGACCTAGGATATTCAGTAGTAAGACTAACAACTGGTGAGTTTGGTTTTTAAAGGCACCACCTAATGATACTACAAAAGCTTATCACATATAGAGCCTTTAAAAACTCATTCCAGACTACTCCAATTCCCATGAAATAGTAGCACTGTGCTACAGACCACCATACTGCCTTTGTCTGTGTAAACATTAAACTTTCATTACCTCATGGAAATTAGGGAAATACTATTTCCCCGGAAAAAGAAAAACCCTAAGCCACTTGACTTCAATAATCAGTTGGTTGACCAGTTCCCCCTTTCCCATGGAGTTGAATAAATTTTTTTAATAGCGTACAACCACCAATGTCCTTTCCAAGTGAAACCCCCAACAGAAGGTGGGGACTGAGCATGTTTGAGCGGGCTATCACTGGGTATAAAAGCCTTTCCGTTTTCAAACAGACATCACAACCAGCACCTGACAGAGCTTCATCTCTTCTCCAAGCTCTTCTGAACTGAGGACCAAAGCCAACTACAACCAAGCTGCCAAGCTCTCTGCAAACTCCACAATCTTCCAGTCATCTAGAGCAAGAAGTGCTTACCTGCAAAGCAATCTTCAACACTACTATCAAACTAAAATAGAAATGGACTCTCCATCCGTGACAGCTAAAGTGTTGAGCAACGAGTCTCATCCTATTAACCGATCTTCCTTCTCCAAGAAGAAAGCTGTCGTTCTGTCCCTGACTCTGGTCTTTGCTGTGGCTGCCATTGCTGGTGCTTGTGCTTTAGCTCTGACATTTGCTCCAGCAGGAGAAAATATGTCTTCCTCTCACGAACTCAGTCTTCAGGACAAGGAAAAACTTCACTCTACGGTAAGTTAGCTAGAATCCTGCACGACTGCAAATATAACTCGTATGTTTAGAAATAAAACTAAACAATACTACAGGGTCAACATTGAAAGCAATGCTTCACTTTCCTTTTCACTATTCTTCCAGGTTGTGGCTGACAATGAGATGGCAACAATTGCAAGAAGACAGAGAGGTGTCAAGAATACAAGAAGTAAGCCACTCGATTAATAAGACAAAAACATTTTTATTTTTACTCGCTACAATTTAACTATAATATTTTCTTTTCATTTTCTGCTTTTAGCAACTCGTCAATGCTATTCACAGATTACTAACGAAGTAAGTAACTAGGATATAAATAATAAGACATCACGATACAGTGAACTTACATTGTCTTGTCTCTACAGAGCATCCCCATAGCCCACTTGAGCGGTACAACCACACGGGGCTTCGAGTGGAGCAACACTCAATACTACCAAGCTGAAGGAAGTAAGTTCAATCTGTCATAATAACAACAACAACAATAATAATAATAATAATGCTGATTAATGTAAGCAAATGAATGATAAAGAGTGGCAGACTTTTCCTAACTGATATGAACATTGTAATACAATTTTTAGGCTAGTGGAATTAGAAACAACAGTCATGGTTACTAAAATGTAGTCTCTTTAAAACTAATGTTATTGTTGAACAGTGTTACCTATGAATGTCTATCAAACCACATGGGACTGCAAGGAACCTCTGGACGCCATCGCTGGAGGGATGAACTTCAGCAAAGACAGCAACGAGCTCATCTTTCCCGTTTGCGGCTATTACTACTTCTCAAGTCAAGTTCTGTTCAAGTACATGGATGACAACAGCAACAATAAGCATGGCAATGCAATGTTCGGAGCACACCACATCGTGCAGATCAACAGCAACTGTGGACTCCACACACAAGTCTACAACCGTAACTCTTACTCCAGCATAACTGAAAGGAACTACCAGAGAACCACCAGCTACCTCAGTGACGTTGTCAAGATGTGTGCAGGCGGGACAATCAAGATTCTGATCCCAGTCCGAGACAGTCGATGCTGTGCGTATGGCGGAGTGACAGACTCATTCTTCTCTTCCTTCCTCATCCAAAAAGCCTCATGCAACTAATATCTAAACATTTTCTGCACTCCTCCCCCCCCCCCCCCCCCCCCCCCCCCCCAACACATCAATGAACTCACAAATATCAACAACACATTTTTCTTCTCTCCATATGTAGTACCAACAACAACTCTATTGTATTGGATTGTAATATTTTGTTATAATGAAAACATAAAATAAAGTCTGATATGAACGCAAAATGAACTGTTGTCTTGTAAAATTGAAGAAAAGAACTTAAAACTTGACAATTTATTGATGAACGGCTTTGATACAGTTAGAAAACAAAAGAAAAGAAAAGAAAAAAATAAAGTGAAGCAAATAAAAAACAAAAAAAACAAAAAAACAAAAAACGACCCTCCTCATTGCCTTCTGTTCCTGATTTCTCTTGGCCAAGAACAACTAGTCTTGGATATCAAGTACGCTGCAATAAACGTCTGCTCTTCATCGGCCATCGGGCAACAAGGGTTTCGATGCGGACCATCCGGAATCTCCACCCAAATTTTGGCACCTTCACACAGATGAACAACATCACTTGTGTGGGTGGTGGCCTTTGCCCCTGTCGTTGTGACCATATTAGAGCCCAGCACTGCCAGCTCTTCAGGCTGGTTAGCTCCACAGTTATTATGGAACTTGAGGGAATGGTAGATCTCTGTAGGCATACGGCCACTTTCTTTACTATCAATTTTAAATAAAACTTGTGATGTGATGTGATAGTACCCACAAACTGGCACTTGCAGAGATTTGTCCATCTGGTTGAACACCATACCTCCATCCACAAAAGCGTGAAAGCCATATTTGTTTAAATACCCGTTGCAACGCCACTTTTGCTGAAATCCACGTCTTACTGTAGCTAGAATTTATAAGTAATAGTAATGACGATGATAATAGTGTAATGCTGATTGATGATGACAATATTGGTGATGATTATGAAGATAATGACGGTGGTGGTGGTGGTGGTGACGGTGACAAACTTACAGCTTTGAGAAGTGGAATCACTCAAAGGTTTCCCACCGTGCCCGCTGATATGAGCAGCTGGAATAGTCTAGATAACATACAGGTGTCATAAACTCATGTAACATGTATGCTTGAACATACACTCACATCATTCGCCGAGTCCGAATAGCACGGTGTCAAGTCTTCACCTCCAAACACTTGACGGTCTAAAATCAAGATTCCATGATACAATAAAATGCATTATTGAATATTACTGAAAATACTTACTTCTTACTGATCTTGACTCCCTCGTTAACTTCTTTTGAGATGTTCTCTTCAAAATCTGGATCATATTAAATAATACGTTCATTTTCTCTATTATTAAAATAATATACTATTTACCCTGCTTGATTGAGGAAGCTTTAGGTTACTGGTGTCCAGAGTGTGCTCTCTATCATCAGCTTCATCAGAGTCTTGTTCGTGAGACTCTAGTTCAATATCCCTTGCCGACACACCCTCATCTACTGCACTCTTTGCTCTGGTAGATGGGTGGGTGGCTACTATGACAACCACTGCCACTCCCACAATGCAGAGAGCCACAAATACTGTCAAGAAAGCTTTGTATTTTTTTGAAACAAAAATCGACGTGCTTGTAGATTCCATTTTCCTTGTCGTAACGAAGCAGTCTGCAAAAGATATTAAAAATACAAATATGAAAATAAACACTGAAGGAAATAAACAAAAATCCCATGTGGATGTAGTAGTAATAACAGGAAGGGAACATCAAAAAATACATTCTTTATGAGTCTGAAACAGGGGGAAATCTTGATGGGTAGTTACTGTGGTACAAAAAAATTGAAGTTGTAAAAAGAAAAAAAAAAGCTCCTCTGAAATTCGTTGGCTTCTCTACACTGAAACTACTACAAAACCAACATACCAAATTAAGCCTACCACATTAGAATATCAACCCTTACCTTGTAGCTGTGCAGAAGGTTCTCTACTTGGTAGCAGTCACAATGGGAGAATCTCTACACCTCTCTGATCGTCGAACGACTCCTTTTTATAGGCGTGTGCTTGTATCTCCATAACAACAGCCCATGGGCATGAGAACTACCCCATGTGACAAAACCGGCTACTGCCCATCCCATCCACACGATAAACAGTCATCTGGTATTCGGATGAATAAGATGATCAAAGAAATGCCAACAGAGATATTGTCACGTATCTTCTGAGAAAACTAATTTTCTTATGAAAAATAAACTGGTGGATTATTCATACTATCCAGCATTAAAATTATTATTTTTTTAAATGCGCCGGGCACCATCAGATCCATCCACAGACGTCTTCACATGAAGTTAATATTCACGCTTTCCTTAAACCATCATACATTTTAGCAGCTGCAATGGCCTTGTTAATCTATGAATTTCGTCCCATAACTTCCACATATTTCTACTGTGTGAGAATTGAGAGTACACATTTCAAATACCCCCCTTGAGTGATAACTAAATAATTGTCACCAAATGGCGTTGAGGTGGGTCACGGCATATTTTACAACCGTAGTAAGTAATGCCAGGAGGGAGTAGCACTTATCACCACCACCGTCTCTTTAGAGTATTGCCATTGTCCACAGATTGATAATTAGGCCCTTGTAAGGTGTCAGTTGCGGAGTATTGTTATCATAACTTGTTTACGACAGGGAAAGAAGAAAAGTGGGAGGTAAGGCAATACAGCAATAACACCTTGTCATTCTCCTCCTTATCAGTGCCCATGTAAACCAGTCACTCACACACAACAGGTACTTGAAAGGTGTTTGTGGATAGTGGCCTAAGACGATAATCTGTGGTATCACAGAGTTGCCAGAGATGGGGGTGGGGTGACGTGTCACACCTGTTAAAGTGATCAAGGTAACCAAGGTGACCACAATATGGGGCGCAATATATTTCTATCCATTCACACCCCACAGAGCATATCTAAACCAGAAATCAGAAGCAACTTCCAGATAATGTTAATAATGAAATTTTTTTTAATCATTTTGTTTGTTTATTTATCCCTCACTGGTGCTCTCCGTTGGTCGCACAGATGTTCAGGTGAGTAAAAATGTAATTTTTAAGTGCAATGATTGCTTCTCTCCCCCACACTCTCCATTTCCAGACCTGTCCATCTGTGTCTATGAATGAGGCAACTGCCGACCTCCTTGTGCTGTTTATGCCCACTTCAAGTCACAAGGAATGGCCGGAGGAGGGCGTGCACAGCCTGTATCTCTGGGTGTCCGTGGGAAGGCATGTATACCAGGAGATTGTTTACTTCCTGGGAGTCGATATTCACGACCGTGACCTTAAGTGGACCAGCCTTCAGCTGCTAGCTCTACTGGAGGCCAGAAATAGAGGAAACTAATGGAATTTAAAACACATAATATAAACAAATAGGAAGGACAGCAGTACTACCAAGACACCAAGCATTGAGGATGAAGTGTGTATGTGTATGTGTGTGCATGTTTCAGTGCATAGTAATTGAAAGAATAGGTTCCATGAATTTATACTTGGTCCCTTGGTCCAAATAGGTAAGGGTCAACAGTAAACCGCCCACGGAGCTTGCTGTGGTCTAGTATTGAGTCATTTGGCAAAACAAGTGAAATGAGACAAGATCAGTCCTGGATAGGATTATACACATTTGTGCCATTGGTTTGGACATACATGAGGCATGTGAATCATGCATGTTATACCATAATGAATAGAGTAAAGACTTTCAGGCTCGGCCTTGGGGCAGATATAAGCATCTGAACTTCACTTACAATTTTCTAGTCATATGCAGCACATCACAGCAGCCTATAGTGTTTGCTAAAAGATGGCACCATTTCTATTCAGCATACGGTTTAGAAGAATTTCTACATGTCAACTAGGATGCTGCCAAAATGCAAGTATGTACAGGTAGACTACTTCATTGTGCCTTTCAGTTCTATCTTCACCGTGATGCTGAAGACTTGCACTTATGCAATACTAAATATATTGGCTGATTTGTACTATCACTAATTAGAAAACGACCGAATCCTTACACGAGCTCTTGTCATCTTAAGTAAAGCACACCACTTGTGTTAAAAGGGATGAGATAGCCCACTATCCCGAAACACTCACCTTACCAACTCTGGTTTCTGCTGATGCTGTAAGGGGCTTACTATTATTATTGTATCTATTCTTATTCCTGCAGACTTCTATCAGAGATATATACACTTGCATGCCCAAAAATATCAAAACTTTCTGAACCTTTTACAATTACTTTACTGAGCTGGCAGAGTTTAAACTCTACCACTATAATACCATTAACTCCCTAGAACTTACTAACCAGGAAAATATATGCTAAAGGAAAACAGTGAAAAAACAAACAAACAAACAAGTAATTAGGAAGTATATTATGCTAGAGAAATACAGCGAGTAATTAGGACAACAATAACATCAAACCACTACATTAAACTGAACATTGGTATTCATAACTTGCACTCTTATTGGAATACTAGAATAATAATCAGGAGATCAAGTCCAGCCAGAATTCATGAATTCTCTAAAACACACCCTCTTCCACTGAATACAATATCCCATTGCACATGCTCACTAGGGCAATTCCAATGAATCACCACCTCTATAAGGACTTCAGTGAATATCAGTAATCACCATGGGAACCTAATCACTTGCTGTCTAGTGCTTGGTTCAGTAAAAAAACAACTGACCCTCCCACTAACCCTGCAGGATATTTGGGGCAAGTCCCGGCAAAGCGCAGCCGCCAGCTAGCGGTTATGACTCTGGTTAGTAGCAAAACTTAACAGAATTCATTGCCAGCAACTGCCAAGTCATTATAACCCAAACCTTTGAAAGTAGAGAACAATAGAGTGGTTTTTAAGAGGTATAAACCAGAAACTACTCCTATAACTACAGAACTAGAGAAATAAAGTTTAATGCAAAATTAATAAAACACAACAAGCTAGGAAATTATCCATATTAAGTAACACTCCCATTATAAATAAAGGGAGGAAAAGTTATTAGTATTAAAGTTTTATCTTACTCCTTGAGCATTCAAGCTAGGACAGCCTATATCTTTCATAAGAATTTCCTCACCTGTGTGGTAGTTAGTAGGTGGCCTTCTATCAGCTCCATTCCAGTGAGACAACAAATATACTTACAACAAGAACTATAATCAGAACCAAAAATTGTATAAAAAATTTGCAAGTTTACTTTGAACTCATCTCTAAGTCATTCAATTACTTCCGCACTTAACTGCTCAACGGTTCCAGTTCCCAGCTTTATATAGAGACATAGGCAGTTAAATGTGCTGATTCAGAGGGACCCACCGGGATGGGACAGACCCAGGTAGAATCCCTCAAATGAAACATATTCACGACCACTTTGTGGTGGGAACCAACAGCATGCTCCAACATGCGAGGACAGGTGCCACCATCAGAACGCACCCCATCAATAAAGCACCCCCAGAGCAAGGGTGAATGAGAGATCGGAGAGGGATAAAACATGGGGGAATACCCCGGCATACCCAACTTGGTCTAGCTGTAACGTGTGATAAGTCTAGTGCCGGATAAAAAAATTATTTTCTACTTGATGAGTAATTGGATACTGGAGTTATGAATAAAGTTAAGTCTTGTTGTTTAATAGGTCTTGGTTAGATCATTGATGCCAGCACACCACAGATAGCGTGGAACTGCACTGCTCCACGCTATAGAAAAACTTCAGTGTATCTGTGAGTGTGTGTGTGTATATGTGTGTGTGTGTGAATGTGTGTGTGTGTGTGTGTGTGTGTGTTGCTTATGTATGGCATTGCTTACAACAACTCATAATACGTTGTTTGATGGGGACTGCATTATCCTGGTGATTTTTCTTCATGGGGAAATAGACAGCCAGACAGTCAACCTCTCACATGCATGCAATACTGGGAGTGATAAGTATGTTGCTAGAGGAGTCCAGTGCACAGACTTGGCAAGACGAGAGACATGAACGATGAGTTCATGACCAGCAGTGAAACAGCTAGTTGAACTCCAATAGAACACAGTATCCATTGAGTAATTCTGAAGTGTAGTACACAGTATGTAGTAATAGTACTACACACTAGACCAGGATCCCTTATATTATATAGATAGAGACACCTCAATATCTGGACAGCTAATTCAGGACTATAATAAGGTGAATTAGCTCTTTACTCAGAACTAATTTAAAACACAAGTTACAGGGACTTTTGAAGTGACGCCACGCTTTAAAAAATACGATTCTTCTATCCACAAACTCCTCGTCAGCTTTTTCTCTCACAATAACTCCAAAAAAAATAAAAAAATATCTTATGTTTACATAATTCTTGGCTAGAGCTCATTACAAAGTGAGGTATTAGTGTTAACCATGAATATTGTGTTTTCTCAGCACCAACTATTTAAAATGATTTTTGACATAGTTAGTTGTTACATTAGGCTACAATTCATGCGCTGTTTTATGGTTTATATAACACACTCCTCATTAATTATCTCCAACACACAGTACCCATTGCTACACTGGAAATGCTTACTTCAGCATAATTTGGTAAAAAATAATCATATTGAAATGAATTATATATAATGCCCACCACCTTTGTCTCTTCTCACACAAACACACACATACACAATACTCCCTCCAAACACAAATACCGTCCTGATATCTGTAGTGCTGGCAGACAAATCTTTCATGCAGTCCATTTGAGACACCTGGAAAAAAATATTTATACTGCATCTCATATCTTTCCTTTACTCATACAAGAATAGTTCCATCCCATAGTAACAACCAAATATAAGATACACTACACTCCCAGGGATCCATCCACTCCAGAATCCAACCCATAACTTCTACTGTCAGATGTCAACTAAACTAGGGACATCAAAATTTTAATTTACTGCAGTTTCAAAAACACCTACTTTCGTTTTTTTTTTATTGCAAGTGGATTAGAAGTGTGTACCATTTCTGGTTATCTAAATCCAATATATAATATATACTCAGATTTCCACGAATTTAGACTGCCTCAATGTTTTCACTTACTATCAGTGAATATCTCCCAATTCTGTTATCAGGAGAATTGAATCATTTCAATAAAAGTGAAAGAATGAGGGAGAAAAAAAACATCAGAAACTATATTATTATAGACTAAACACCTCACTTTGCTGTGCATTATATATAATAAAGTGGTGGAAGCTGTACTACTACTACTACTACTAGTACTGAGAGTGTGACAGCACAAGCCTTCAGTGGATATGCTTTTATCAAAAAGTATGTGAAAATACTTGTTTTTAGCCTTAGATTTCTGAAGTAGTTTCTACACATACTCATTTGATTCAGTCATTTTCAGCTGGAGCAAACCAAAAAAATTGAGTTTTTTATGCTAATAAAAAGCTACAATTTATCTCAACTTAGTGTTAAAATACTGGAGGGTAAAGCCTTCGACGTGCAGAGAAACTGGCATTGAACTGGGCTGAGCAATTGAACTCTTCTTTGAAACTCCGCCCATGTACTTCGAGAACGAGAGAGAATAAAAAGTAGCTTGTCTTTCCACGGCACACTTGGGGTCTTTTAAGTTGTTTTGACATTTGAAATTTGGCATAGACGTAGAGTAAGGGTCACTAAGACTAATTCTGCAAAAAACAAAAATAGGAGAAAGAAAGAATTTTTCCGATGACTTAGTTCTGGAGCCTATATCTCAATTTCAATTTTTGTGCCATAAGGTCCCTTTTCCCAGACCCGCTCATATATAACTATGTAATTATGAAAATACGACATCCAGGAAGGTAACATGACCAAAACTAGATGTGTCTATTTGTAGTCTGTCAATCCAGCCCTCACTACCCCCAACTAAATAAATAAAGTGCACTGTTTCCTTAGTGGATGGTATAGTGCCTAGTGGGAAAAAACCTGATAATGTGTTTAATCTCTCAATTTCCTGACAGAATATGCCATATCTTTTACACAGCATTGCCTCATGATCGGGAATGCTTGTCAGAGGATCGTAAGTTCATGAAGGTTATACTGTGAGTTGAGGTCTGTATGGAATTTACACGTATCGAGGGCCAAAGGCGTGAGGATAGCATAAATCTTGTATACAGAGCAAACCAAGTGGTGCAAATGACTTGTACCATGGCTCTAGGCTACTGGAAACACATAACAACCAGTTTTAGTAGCACCAAATAAAGTGTTAAATAAATAATAATAGAATACAAATCCTAGGTGGTGCGTGTGAAATTTATCAACTGCGAATTGAGTAATCTGTAATCTGATTGGACAGTTTCAATGAACCATGATTTCCTATTGAAGTACTCTAAAAGAAAAAATATAACCGAAATGATGATAAAACTGCCACACAGTGGTGTGATAAAGATTTAGTTTGTTCTTTACAGTTGTTGAAGACCAAAGAAGTTAATCTCAACTGGACTCTATTAGCGAACTAATTATCATTCACTTTTACTTATGCATCATTTCACACTTACCGAGCATGCTCAATTCTTCTTTTATGTACATGCGTATTACTATCACATTCACGTATCACCTTTGTTACCCGTGGTCTCTTTCTCTCTTCTCGTTGTTATTCAAATCGTTTACATCTGAATTTTATCAAGCCACTGCTATACTGTATAATTAATACCTAGCTAATTAGCGAGAAGTCCGGAGAGGGGAATTGTTTCCAGTAAACGTTCCCAGTCTGTTACTGAGAGCGGAAGTCTCAGACATCAACCAAGAGGCCGGCCTTACAACCTGACTCGCTAGAGGTTGACTGTGCGTGAGCACTCCCTTCTTCATTTGGTCCTTCGAGCCGGATACACCCAAAGACCATAGACACTGGGGTGAATTTTGTATTACGTTTTCCGAGTCAACACTTCACAAGTATATTTCAAGAGTTATCGTCTAATCGTTACCAGTTTTTTCTTCCGTTTGTTTTTCAAACTTCCATTACTTCATTCAATATTTCGGAACTTGTTAAAGCCATCGCCATGTCTACTCTCAAATTTGAATCCGAATTAGCCAAAATCGACGGGATCCATGATCTACATAAATTGAAGGACAAGTGGGCAGCTCGCGATCGGGTTATGAAAACGCACGAAAAAATTGTGATGGACTGGATTGAGCAACCGATCAAGAATTTAAACGAAATGGAGATCGAAAAGAAAATAGGGGAAGTTACCTTTTCCTCTGAACTCTATCGTGCTCTTCAAACCAAGTTCAAAGAACTTTCTGCCCAGGACGAGCATTTCAACTTAGAGCAAGAGCAAGAACGAGCGGAACCAATTCTAGCTAAAGGAGAAGCTTCACTAACCACACTTCATAAACTATTTAAAGTCAAGCAATTGCACTTAAAAGGTCAAGAACTCTTATTTAATTTATCTGTTCTGCAAGATCTTGATCAACTCAATACAATCACAGGTCGAGCTGAAACAGTTGAATTTAAATCAAAGGTTATGGAATTTCACAGGAAAACTATCACTTATTCTGAAGTATCATCACTTTCTGATAATCGTTCTGATCTCATGATGGGAGTTAAGAAACTCATGCAACGATTGAATGAAGAGCAGTTGAGTCATGAAAGGTTTACTTCTGCTTCTTCTTCTTCTTTTACTAGTGACTCACCATCTGACTACAAAGTCAACAAACTTAAAATAAAGTTACCACGTTTTGATGGAAATCCCATCCATTGGAACAGTTTTTGGGAGAATTTCGATATCAAGGCTGAACGAGGAATGGTTGAACCTCACAAGAAAAATGCTCTCATAGAGGCTATGCAGTGTCCCAAAGCTAGGGAAGTTGCAGAAACAGCATCCAAAGGATCATACTCATACATGCTAGATCGCCTTAAGTCCAAGTATGCCATGCCACGAATTCTTTTCCCACTTCACTGGAAGGCCCTGACCATTCGTTCCACTGTTAATTGGAAAAAAGAAGATATTGATCATTTAGCCAATGATTTGGATTATCATGTTCGTGGACTTCAAGAGATTGACGCGGCTAGTTTTGAGCATATAGTAGCTCATTTGGTGATCCAATCTTTTTCAAAGGAGTGCAGGGAACAATGGGACCGCTTTGAGGGAGTATCTGCAAACCCACCTGTCCTAAGTCAAGTAGTGGACTTCATTCAGCAATCCTCATTACGCCTTTCAGGTCGTGAAGATGACGATCAATCATCTTATACATTTTCTGGGACCAATTGCAAACCTACCTACTGCTGGACCTAAACGAACTAAAGTCTCTCAGACTAGATCTAGGGACAATAGAGCCAGGTCTCAAGAAAACAAGTCAATCTGTTCCATTTGTAAAGGAGAAGGACACAAGGCTTTTCAATGTCAGACGTTCAAAGACAAGACACCTACACAACGCAACCAGGTGGTAAGGGAATTACACTTGTGTTTTAATTGTCTTTCTTCTGGCCACTCGGCCACTCAGTGTCGTAATCCAGGCAGATGTCGCAGTTGTGGACGTCTTCATCACAGTCTCCTCCATGAGGAATCTCCTGCTCCAGTGACTGAAGCTGCTAGGAATAATGCTGTAATTACTAAAGATTCTTCTTCCAGAGTTCTAGCAACTTCTATGGCAGATATCAGATCTGAACATGCCTCAAGATTTGGTCGTCTTTTCCTGGATCCAGGGTCCGAAGCTACACTCATCACAAAGAAGATGGCTAAATTACTACGTGCTCCACTCTCTTCCAGGCATCTTGATATCTTAGGAGTTGCTGGTGGAACAGTCAAATCTACTTACATCACCCAAGTCAATTAATTACCCATCAGAAGAACCTGTTACTATCCAATGCCACGTAGTTGATGAACTCCCCAAGGTTAACCAAGGAGTTGACCTGGATCTCCATAGAAAGGTTATGTCTGATTTGAATTTATACCCCAATGCTGATTGTCATACAGGTTCAGATGGTGCTGAAGTAGACATTCTTCTATCTTCTGAAGACACAAATAAGTGGATGAAGGGAGATCAGAAGACAGTTGGAGAATGGGAATGCCTCACTGGTTCTGCTGTGGTAGTTGCCAAATTGAACACTACCTATCTGAAGACCAAGAATGGCTGGACAGCATCTGGACCCTCTTTGCAGGAAGTCCAAGAAAGCTCTTCTTCTCATGTCACACTTGCCACATCTGATAGCTCTGAGGAATCTCTTGATATCCAGTTAGAGAGACTTTGGAGGATCAATTCAGTCCCTGAGGATGAGACACAGCACTTACCTGAAGATCAGTCAGCCCTTGATCAATTCAAGGTTTCATGCTCACGTCTACCTGATGGTGCCTATCAGGTATCTCTGCCTCGAAAGTCGTCCCCACCAGTTTTGGGTGAGTCAAGAAGTATGGCTCTTAGACGCTTCTATTCCAATGAACGTTCTCTTCAGAGTAGAGGTTTGTTGGAGGAATTTCACAAAGCTATGTTAGATATATCACTAGGCCATGCCGAACTTGTATCCCATAAAGACCTTGATAAACCTGTGTCTGAGTGTTATTACTTTCCAGTTCACATGGTTACAAAAATCAGCTCAACCACAACCAAGTACAGACCAGTCTTTGATGCTTCTGCTTCAACAATGTCTGGATCTTCATTCAATGACACATTATTGTCTGGACCTACTCTCTACCCTCTCCTCAGCACTCTCATTCATAAATTCAGGATCCATAAGGTTGTCTTTTCTGGGGACATCAGCAAGATGTTTAGGTGCATTCATCTATCCCCAGCTGAAAGAGACTATCATCGTTTTCTTTTGAGGGGGGAGGATGGACAGATTGAAGACTGTCGAATGACCAGACTAACATTCGGTGTGAAAGCATCACCTTTCATGGCCACCAGTGTTCTCCAGAAAGCAGCTGATGACATGTCTCTAAAGTATCCTCTCGCATCAAGTATTGTGAAATCCAGTTTTTATGTGGATGATTTGTTGACAGCAGGGTTTCATTTAGGGGGGGGCGAAAGGGGGCATTTGCCCCCCCTTGGGTTCTAAATGCCCCCCCTTGGATTCTAAGTGCCCCCCACCCTTTTGAAAGAACCGATATTTATCAAGAGAAAAATGTAAACCAAATTAATAATAAACAATATTCACACAGCAATTCGTCTAGGTTTTTTGTTCCATACTGTAATAATGTCATTTAATTGTGTAGATGAGAGCGTCTCGGGTGTCTCCATGGCTATTTTCATCAAATAGGATAATTGTGATTGCCCAATTCGATTTCGAATTCGTGTTTTAATTAGTTTCATTTTGGAGAAGCTCCTTTCCACTGAAGCAGTGCTGACAGGGATAGATAGACATATGTTTGCCAGGGTGCTAATGTTTGGAAAAATTTCACTAAGCATATCACTTGTGGTGAGCTCTTTCAACTGCAAGTGCAGGTTACCTTTCGGCTTCTTCGATAAGTAGCTTCGAAATGTTTTCCACTCCTCTCGGGTTTCGCGGGAAATAAGAGCTTCTTTGGTGTATTCATCTCCACCAGCAGTCTTAGCAGGCAGCTCTGCACCATAGTGAGCTAATAGTACATCTATTAAGTCCTCACCATATGTATGGAAGTCAGAAGAGTCAGCAGCTGGCACTTTCTTCGGATCAAAGATGCCAAATGAGGAGACAATATCTTGTGAAATAAATCTGCTGGATATGTTTGCCTTCAGCATCCTGATAAACGGTTCAGCCACTTGTCCTTGGAATGTAGCAATGCTTTCCGTGGTTAACGTGATGTCAGTGACTTCTTCGATCTCATTCTTTGCATCCATCAGTTCTAATACCCAGTTAGCAGCAGGTAACATGGCATCATCAAGTGTATTGAGAGTGGCATCAACAAGAGGGGTGATAGCTGTCAAGTCTATTCTCTCAGTCTGGAGAGCTCTGCTCAACTTCGCCACTTGTGGCAGAACATAATCAAGGAGGTATATGGCCACTAAAGTTGAGGGCCTACATAAGGCTTTACTGATACCTAGAGCTTCAGGTGCATGTGTCTGCTCATAGATATTGTTTAGAGCAGTCACAATTGCACTGTAGCTAGCTTTGACTGCCTTCACACAGCGTTCATGGGACAGCCAGCGAGTATCTGATGGTTTCACAACTTTCAGCTCAGGTAAGTCAAGCACCTGCTGTACTGCTTTGAGACTCTCAGCTCGCTTAGGAGAATAGTGGAAAAATTTCCAGAGGGTGGTGAGTGTGATGTACACATGTTTTATCCCACTGGTAGCATTAGCTGCTTGAACGCATGCTAGCTGTAGCAAATGGCAATGGCAGTGTACGAAAAGTGCATGAGGTGAAATTTTCTTCAGGAGACTCTGCACACCATTGTGTTTCCCAGAGAAAGTAGCTGCTCCATCGAATCCCATACCCACCAGCTTGCTAATCTGTATGTTTTTATCTTTCATGAATTCAACAAGGGCAGAATAAATAGTCTTTGCATCAGTAGCTTTCAATGGAACTATATCCAAGAAGTGCTCAACAGGTTGACCGTCCATGTTCACCCAGCGGAAGAAAATTGAAAGCTCTTCTGTGGTCGTCACATCAGTGCACTCATCTGCCATTATGCTGAAATGGGAAGCTTGGCGAAGCCGTTTCAGTAAACATTCTTCAGCCCATAAGCCAACTGCCTCAACAAATTCAACAACAGCAACTTTAGATGTGTAGGTTGCATTTAATCTAGCTCTTTCAAGGAACCCCTTTAAATCTTCTGCACCACAACTTACGATTAGATCAATAAGTTCATCAAAATTTGTTGTGTGGGGAATGTGGCGACGAGCTAGAAAATGGGTGCAACGAATTAGAGCTTTAATGGCCATTCTGTTCTTCAACTTTTCCTCATCATTAATTTGTTGGAGTTGCTGAATGACTGACCCTTCTTGTAGTGCTGTAGCTGCAGCCATCTCTGCTTCACATGATAGGAGGTGAATATCACTCTTTGCATGAATTTTCATCTTCTCTATTGCCTTCTTCCAGTTCGTGAAAGGTTTTGAGATCCATGTTCCTCCTGTTCTTTGAAGAGAAATTCCTCTCTTCCTGCAAACCTTACAAAAGCTCCTTGGAAATTTTTATCAAACATCAGCCAATTGAAGCTCTCTTCCCATTTTTTGTTGTAGTTTCGACTGCTTGCAGTGATTTTCTTGCTTTTCTCATGTGTAGTTAATCTTTCCTTTGCATGCTTCTCATGGACAATTAATCTTTTCTTGGCAGGACTTGGCTCCAAAAACTCAGTATCAGATTGATTGCTGTCAATTTTATCTTCTGTGTCACTGCTACTTGAGTGGCCAGGTGACTTTGAAGAGCTTGCACCACAGAAGAAAGAGCGAATATCCATTTGAGACTATCTTAAGCTGTCAGGGACTACGAGTGCTTAGAGTTCTGGTTCTGGAAGTTGTAGAATCTGTATAGATCAAAACTCAACAACTGCTACGGTGAGCTGAGGGCTGGCCTTTTTATAGCCAGCCAGCAACCGTAAGTGTGAATCAACGTGTGATAAACCTAAGGGGAGGTGAGAGTCAGAGTTGAATAGTGTGTGAAAAGCATCTAAATAGTGAATGTCACAGTTGACTGAAAATTGCTAGACGGTGGAGGTGAAAATGAGTAGCTGAATTAACTTGTCAGGATCTGACATATGCAGACCTCATTAGATAAGATTATGTTTTTTTAATGTAGGACATAGGCCTTCCAATAATTCTATTTCACTCCCATGGTGACCAGTGCCGCCCGCCCCCCCTTACATTTTCAAAACTCTATTTTGCCCCCCCTTGCAAGAATGTCTGGATGAAACACTGGACAGGTTCAGACTCTGTTGACTCTACCTATGAACTTTGGAAGCAATCCACAGATCTCTGTCAGGAAGCAGGTTTTCTTCTCAGGAAAATACGCAGTAATTCACCAGCATTCCTAAGTCGCATTCCTGAAGACTTACTAGAAAATGAGAAGACCATGATTTTGCCAACTGATTCATCTCTCCATGGAAAATGTCTTGGAATTCACTGGGATACTTTTCGTGATGTATTTTATGTTTCCCTACCAACTCTGTCCGTAGATGAGGTACCCACCAAACGTTCTGTGGCTTCTGCAGCAGCTAAAGTCTTTGATATTATGGGGTGGTTTGGACCAGTTATTCTCACAATCCATGCATTTCTTCAGCATCTTTGGAAGCTCAAACTTAATTGGGATGATCCTATTCCTCAAGAACATCTTACAGTTTGGAATAAGTGGTCTAGTGACTTACATTTATTATCTGATCATGCTATTCCTCGTCCTCTCTTTCTTTCTCTATCTCCTATCATAGATCGTCAACTACATCTCTTTACTGATGCTTCAGAGAAGGGATATGGTGGGGTAGTCTATCTTAGAAGCATCCATGAGGACACATCAATATCTGTCACCCTGTTAACTTCCAAGGCAAGAGTCACTCCTGTTCGAAAACAAACTATTCCAAAGCTTGAGCTATCTGGAAGGGAAGGTGTTCGCCTACTGAAGTCCACTGCAAGAGACCTCAATATATCTACTGAACACTTGTTTTGCTGGACAGACAGTATGGTAGTGTTAGGTCGGTTAAGTAAACCTGATAAACCTTGGAAACAATTTGTTACTGTACGTGTCTGTGAGATTTTGTCTGTAGTTCCCTCTTTACAGTGGAGACATGTCTCTACTAGAGACAATCCAGCTGCCAGGGGATTGATGCCAGCAGAAATTCTTAACTGCTCCTTGTGGTGGCAGGGTCCTCAATGGCTCTCTCTTCCTCCTGTACAATGGCCTGTCTCTACCCAGAGTATTTGTGTCAACTTACCTGAAGAAAAGAAAGTTGCAAGTGCAAATTCTGTACAGATTTCAGGAACCGCAACAGACCTTCCTTGGAAGAATTTTTCCTCTCTCCATCACCGTGTCAGAATTTATACTTGGGTTCGACAGTTTCTATCCAATGCTACAAAAAGTGTTAGTAACAGAGAACTAAGTAAAACTTTGCACTTGTCAGAGATTGAGCAAACTCATTCTCTATTTATTTCCTTGGCTCAGCAGGAGTCATTCCCTGAGATTTTCTCACAACTTAAGTCGAAGGAATCAGTGAGCCAACCAAGACGTTTTGCCTCACTGAACCTTTTCTTGGATGAAACAAAAACAGTGTGTGTGGGTGGACGACTCCAGCAGTCTAATTTGCCATACTCATCTCAACGCCCCATTCTTCTTCATGGAAAGTCAAACTTCACTCGTCTTCTAGTTAATCAGCGTCACAAAGATTGTCACCATGCAGGTCCTGGTACTCTCATTGCTATTCTCTCTACTGATTATTATATCATAAGTTTGAGAAAGTTGGTAAAATCAATATCATATCAATGTGTTACATGTCGTCGCAGTTGTTCAAAGACTCTACATCAACTCATGGGCCATCTTCCATCTGACAGAGTAGACAACAGTTCACCTTTTCCATTTCAACGTGTTGGACTCGACTTTGCTGGTCCATTTCTCATTCGTCAAGGTCATACTCGTCGTCCAGTTAAGGTTAAGTCGTACATCTGTTTATTCGTTTGTCTTCGTACTCGAGCTATTAATTTGGAATTATGTCTGGATCTTACAACGGAAACATTTCTCGCTGCCTTGTCAAGATTCACTGACCGTCGTGGTTTACCATCATCTATACATTCAGACAATGGCAAAAACTTGGTGGGAGCAGCTCGAGAATTAACTGAATGCTACGCTCTATTGCAATCTAACAATTTCAAGCAGGCAATTTCTCATTTGGCTACCATTCAGAGGATTGAATGGCATTTTTCACCAGCTCGAGCACCTCATTTTGGCGGTCTTTGGGAAGCTGGAGTTTAGTCAATGAAGACTTTACTTCGCAAGATACTACCAGAATATTGCCTTACGTATGAAGAGTTTGTTACCATACTTACTCATGTTGAAGCCACATTAAATAGTCGACCGCTTATTCGAGACGAAACAGCTACTCCTGGAGATGAAGACATTCTCACTCCTGGACACTTTATCATTGGCAGATCTTTACTTTCTTTTCCTCAACGTCCTCAGCGGGAGACAGTCCACAACTTTTAAAGCGATGGGACTAGATCAAAATTTTATCCCAACTATTCTGGCAACGATGAAGACGTGTCATCTTCAGACTTTACAAGCAAGACAGAAGTGGTTAAAGTCCACTACTAATCTCAAGGTTGGAGACTGTGTTATAATTAAGGATGACACACTCAAAAAAGAAGATGTTCCATCTCTTCGTATATGGCCACTTGCCATTATTGTGAAAACCTATCCTGGAAAAGATGGACATGTCAGAGCCGTAGATCTGCGCTGCAATGGTCATGTTTACAATAGAGAAAGCTAGTGAAGTTCTCCAACCTCTGATGAGCAGTCTTCTTCTTCTTTTGTGGGGGAGGATGTTGAAGACCAAAGAAGTTAATCTCAACTGGACTCTATTAGCTAACTAATTATCATTCACTTTTACTTATGCATCATTTCACACTTACCGAGCATGCTCAATTCTTCTTTTATGTACATGCGTATTACTAGTATTACTATCACATTCACGTATCAATGACGGTTAGGGCGGAGCCTTAACCGAGGTTAATGACGGACACGGAAGGGGGCGGGTTAGGCGCATGGGCATAGTACGAAGCAGCGGCAATACAGGTACTGACCAGCAAACAGACAAGAATAGTGAAGCTCCCACCCACCTCCCCAGGGCAAAGGAAAGGGGACAGTGTAAGGTAGAGACAAAGAGGCAGAAAGATTAAGCACAAAAGAGGGGGACTCAGTACATGATCCAGGGAGTGAGGCTAACAACCTCACTCACTGTGAAGGGGCCTGGGCTGGGCGGAGGAAAACCCCGCCTTGCAACCCCCAAGCTGGGTATTAATTGGAGGAGGGGGTATGGCTATGGGCGGGGCCACAGCCCAGGAACCCGACCTGCCAAGATGGGTTATCCTGAAGGTACCAGTCATTAACCTTTGTTACCCGTGGTCTCTTTCTCTCTTCTCGTTGTTATTCAAACCGTTTTACATCTGAATTTTATCAAGCCACTGCTATACTGTATAATTAATACCTAGCTAATTAGAGAGAAGTCCGGAGCGGGGAATTGTTTCCAGTAAACGTTCCCAGTCTGTTACTGAGAGCGGAAGTCTCAGACATCAACCAAGAGGCCGGCCACTCGCTAGAGGTTGACTGTGCGTGAGTGCTCCCCTCTTCAATAGTCTATAGCTTGAAACCCCAAATTTGGTGGGAAAAAATCAGCAATTGAATTATTCGTGACAGACATTTAGAATCTGCTTCAGTCTGGATAAATATTTTACATGAAGTGCTCTCTAGGGACTTAACTAAACAAGCATTTTCTGAATGATGGCTCTTGGTTCTTCAAATTATCACAGGTACAAACCTTAGGTTTGGCTTACTGAACTTACTCGGATCCTAAAATACTGCACCACCAGTGTGAACTTTAGCACTTCCAAGTGTTAAGGGAACTCCTGGGGGTCTCCACCCACTTTTATGGGTGTGTGTTACAATCATATTGCCAAATTAACCCACAGGAGCTAACAACATGCTTTTGAAAAACAAAAAACAACAACAAAAAACAAAAATAGCCCCCCCCCCCCCCCCCCCCCCCACACACACACCACATAAACACACTATTGGATACACCAGCTACATGATTACAGACACAGTTAGCTTGATTAATTCAACTACAGGGAAGGGAATTAGGCCTTAGAATTGAGCCTTAGCTTAGAACTGAGCATTGGGTTTGAACCAAGCCTTAGTTTCAAACTCGACCTTGGCTGCAAACTGAGCCATAGCTTCGAACTGAGCCATGACTTCAAACTCGGCCATGACCATGTACTAAGCCCCTGGCTTCGAAGTGAGCCTAAGGCTCAAACTGAGTGGCTTTGAACTGGGGCCTTGGATTCGAAGTGAGCCTAAGCTTCAAGCTAAGCCTTAGGTTCGGCTGAGCTTTAGTTCGAACTGAGTCTTGGCTAGGTAAGAGTTACCCACAGGTTCAAACGGCTTAGTCCAAATCTCACTTGCTTTTTCTGGAACAAAATTCTGGCACGTTGATGGCAAGTACAAAAGTTCAATATCACCTTAGGTGATTAAGTGCTTGTTACATTTGAGATCCACAGTAAGAGACAGATCGACAGAAAGATAGACGGACAAAACTAACAGCAGACTATCAGTACTGTGCACATGGTGTGTACAAACATTGATTTCAAATAAACACTAACCAATGTACACTTAATTAATACCAGTAACTTTTTAGTGTCTGTATTTCCCTAAAGCTTGCTAGAAATGAATTCACGTCCTAATTACTCCTTTACAGTTGAACAACACACACTTCATCATTGAAGTCGATTGGAGGATAAATAACTACTAACAGGATATCGAGACATAATCCGTCTCACTAATGACCGACTCACCTTGTGTCCTTGTGAACAGACAGACAGGAGATGCAGCAGTACCTCGCTCCGCACGATACGCACGTGTAACTGGAGAAGTACGTATAGGATGTGGGTTAAGGAAATAAATTGAACTTTTGACATCAATGTGGCGATTCTTAACTTTATGTCAATTACAATGATGCACTCCCAATAAATAAAATGGCAAACAAGTAGATAATACTAGTTGAAATAGATTATGGGTAGGTAAAGGGTCTACAATGCCAGTTTAAACATGCTGCTTTTTTAAAAAGATAATAAAAATAAATTTAAAAAACGTAACAAAAAATTAAAACCAACTAGAAGGAAAAAAAGAAAATCTCATTTGATGTACTTCTTTTCAGTTCTAGTAAGAAAGTGTCTGAGTGTTCCTCGCCTTTTCCTAGATCACTATTATTGGTGTCTAATTATCACCTCATGCAGCATGGCTGACCACACCCATAATTTTGTGGTAGTAATTAAACCAGCTGTGCATTCTGCAGTAAAGGATATCCACAAACAGCACAGAAATGTCTGGCAGGGAATTTAGAGGAAGGGGCAGCAGCAGTGATGTAGGAGGACTTCTGGCGAGCTTCTGGAGGCTACCAAACATAATACAAAATACTTTATTGAGATGTCTACAAGGAGAAATGAAAATCAAGTGCATTGCTGCAAGGTTTCCTCCCACTCCCTCTCCTCCTTCGTGTGTGCAATTGATAAATCAAATTGTATATTATATATTATATTATTATTTATAATTGTATATCACAGTTGCACATGCTTATGAATGCATACTCCTCGAATGCATACACTCCTCCCCCTAACAAATCATAATATCATCTTTTAGGATTACAAGAGGAAATGAGGTTATATTTGACCATTCCTTACCAGTTCATCCAGCAGGTTTTGAAAAGTTTTCCTGAATCTCTAGAAGTCAATAGTGAAATTGTAATATAACACAACAATGTAAACATTCCTCACCTGTTTGAAGTGATCAGCATTAGATCTGGTTTTCTTACGTTTTTCTGTGAAATAAGACAATAAATTATGGAACGCAAGCTAATAATACACTAGCTAGTACTGGATATAGTATTACTAGTTTTATGTTCACTATTAGAGCTACTGCAATGCATTACTTTCTGAGCCATCAGAAAATGTGGGCAATTTTGTTTTGTTAGCAAGGTGTTGCCAAGCAGCATGAGGGTCATCATGGAAGTTATCTTTTTCAAGCTTTTCCAGTTGCCTCTGGAGCCTCCTCGTCCTGGTGGCTTCATCTAGGACCCTTTTCTTGGCAGGGTCATTCTGCCGAGTTTTGACTAGACAACAAATATGTGTGAACTGTCTGGTATTCTCTCTGGCAATTCATTCACCTTCTTTCTTTTCACTCATTCTTTACTACTACATTCTGTGAAAAACTAGTTAGGTGTATGAAAATGCGCGCATGGGCGACAATATTTAAGAGTAATGTTGAAATCAGTTTTGCAACTGATTTCGTATAAATAGAATATAAACAAATCCTGCACACTCATCATTATCGAGAGGGTAACTTGTTAACGTCGTCTTTTTCCCCTTTTTGAGACTCTGGGAGGATGGGTTGTGATGGAGGTACCATCCCTAGGAGGGATGAGATGGTGAAATTAAAGAAGAAAGCTGAAAAGGTAGTAGATATAGTGGATATTATAACCGGACGTTACCTAGACTGTTTTTGTAGGCTGACAGAGACTCCGAATTGGCTGCCCGGTGGAAGCACTGTGCTTTAAGCGGAGAGCAACTGAAGAAACCTATTGTGGCGTGTGAATTGGGCAAGTAAGTAAGCTAATAAGATACTTGACATTTATGTTTGTGACCTGGTAAAGTGTGCCTTCAACAATGCATTTTCCCATGAAGTAATATCGCTACAGCAGTATTTTATTTAACCTAGTGATCTTGCTGAAGTCTGCTTTGTATGTCTCTAAAGTTGTACTCCAATATTTCTGGATGTATAAATAGAAGTACATGTATGATTTTTAAACTACACAAAAAATGATGCAGCTTAACTTAGAAATATAAGAAGATTTTGGTAATTTATGTAAGTCTGGTTCCATGAACATTTGACATGGACTGTTATACTATAATTTAATTTGGCAAACATTTTAAAGGCTTCCTTTACATTAAAACATTTTATTATCATTGGTGTGGCATTCTTAAAAATTCTATTTTCTCTGTTTTCACAGCCAGTAAATTTTTACTTGAACCAATGTTTCAACTTCTAGCTAAAATCCTTCTCAGGAATCACAAGTTGACAAGAAGTAAAAAACCAGGCTAAGGTTTAAATATAAATTTATTGACTGTGCAAACAGAGTGCTAAGAAGGACTGAGTCATTGAAATTTTTTTCATGTTTGAAGTTTTTTAATCAATGTAATCCACTCTATTGTCTTATCTGAATCAAAGACATATTTACCAATTGGTTGTGTGTGCTGTAGACTTTATAACAAGGAGAGTCTGCTGCTTGCTTTGCTGGACAAGAAAAATTTGCCTGAAATAGCCAACCACATTCGCAGCCTTAAGGATGTAGTGGAGCTCCAACTGACCCCCAACCCAGTCTATAAGCCTGTGGCGAAGGGGATGAGTGGAGTTAAGCTGGCGGCAGAGTATGTGTGCCCCGTGAGTGGGCTGGAAATGACTGGTCTACACAGGTGAGGGCTGTGGGGGGAGGGAACAATGTTTTTATCAGCTCAAACTTGAAATGTTGGTAAAGAGAATGAAATGTGAAATATAGTTTATGTAATCTTACCCTTGAAGTATGTTAATCTCATTATGGGCTATTGGTTAAAAAATGAAAAATTTTTAATGAAAGGGATGTCATCTGTAGTTCTTGATGACACATGTGAGGCCTAAATTTGACTCCTTGTAATGGCTAAATAATATCAGGTTTGTTCTCGTCACATTTCTGATGTTAATACCATGAGGGTCGGTGATGCATTGAGTTTGTAGGATTTGTAGGAGGACTGTGGTCAGTGTGATGGATGGTATAACTTCTGAGTAATTGTGTGATTGCATTTTGTCTCTCTATTCCAGATTTGTCTATATCCAGGGATGTGGGTGTGCGATATCCGAGAAAGCACTGAAGGAGGTACCATCTCAAAATTGTCATAAGGTACAGTGTAGTTATTGGTAATGAATTAGCAATTCCAAATTGTATATTTATTACTGCTTGTACCACTAGACTCTATTGCTATCGCCCTGGCAGTTGTAGTGTTTTTAAAGCTATGTTAGGACTGTATCTATTCTGACAAACATTGACACACTGAGTTGTCGATCTTATGATCATTCCCATGCCCATTACTGATTGGGAATGAGAGATGACTAGAAATAGGTAAGTAGCTTTGATCACTCCATGGAAGTAACGTGACTGTACCATCTATATCACATGCCGATATGAAGGAAGTAGAGAAAAAGATATATAAATAAATAATTTCACACTCCCCTTGCATTTTAGTTAGGAATTGGAACTGTTTTTATCTCAGAAAACTGCAAGCCAGCTAATCGCTGGACACAGCATGATTACACTTCAAAAGATTTATTCCTTTTTTTCTTTTTTTTTTCTTTTTTTTTTGGACAGTGTGGGCGTGGCTATGTGAAGGATGAAGTTGTCGTTCTGAATGGATCTGAGGAGGAAGTGAAGAAGTCTAAAGAGATGATGATCAAAAGAAGATTTGAGGCCAAACAGGCAAAAGCAGCCAAGGTTAGGAAGCAATTAACCATACATGCGTAGTTACTGTTATTGTGCATAGAAGTTTAATGATACACTTTGAAATAGTTACATGTATACATTTTGAGAAGGCTTTATGTATGCATGTACATAGAGACAGTCATTAGTACACTAAAAACTCTACAAAGTGGAGTTGCACCATATTGGTTCATATGTATATAGTTATGCAACACATTGTCCCTCTACGGCTGATTTCGTACTCTATAAGTTGTGTATACCACACTCACAGTAGCTGGCAAAGTTATTCATAGCTAATATGTTTATCTGCAGAATATTTGTATTGGAATTGGCAGTAGTAGAAGTATAACCAATATCCATAGGTGTCTCTGATACAGAATATTGGCAGTGTTGTCAAACTAGATATCATGCAATACTTAAAACTATTGTTGTCAGTTCAGCCTGTGACGACACACCTTCAGCTCATAATCATGGTTTCATCCCAACAAGTATTTTACTCTATCCAGTATATGACACGACACATGCATTTTTGGCATGAATAATTAATCACTTGTACAGTATATTCATAGCTTACTGTTAGGCTACAAAACACTATAACTAAACCATTCAAGAATTAAATTTTAATTCTTAGAAACTGTTCACGGAAATGAATATGAGGTAGCTACTAACTGTATCAATTCCAAAAATTATGCTATTTCAAGGCTCTACAACCCTTCACTATAAAGTATGATGTTCAAATAGAATCTTTGTTTTTTTAAATTGGTTTTAACCATGATATGTCACCATTTCACAACTAGTTGCATGTTCTGTTGTGTAGAGAAAAAGGAAGGCAGAGGTGTCCAGCGCAGAACAAGATGGTCACGCTGATGTTACAAATGGCAGTTCCCTAGAAGAGAAACTCCCAGAGAGTAAGAAGGCTAAGATAAGTATAGGTGAGGCAGAACCAACCTCACAGACTAATGGGGCCACAAATGGTGCTGTTGACTCCCTCAGTATAAGAGTGAATCCTGAAGGAGTTCATTCTGCTAAATCAACCAAAACTGCCCCTCATAGACGGAGACATCTCGACAAGTCTAGTGGAGACAAGCCCAATGGAGATAGCAAACTTGGACTGGGGTCTGCTGCATCTTCTATTGTGAAGAAAGCTCAAACTGAATTAGATGGTTCATTCAAGCCAGCTCGAGCTGATCCCAAAGCTACTGATGCATACAAGGCATTGTTCCATTCCGAAGAAGAGAGACCCAAGGATAAACAGTCACACTGGGTCACCTTCTTCCCTTACCATTAAATCCTTTATCCACAACATACTTCTTTCATGCCAACTCAAATTCTATTCTTATTATTTGCAAGATTCATCATTAACAACTTTGGATATTTGGCCAAATGCTACTTTACGGTGGAGGAGGGGAGATGTAATTGTGACAGTTAGTACAATTGCAAGACAACTGTCCCACAAAGCCTTAAAATCACATAGAATCTGTTTATTCTACAATATCCAATTATACCCATACCTTGTTATTCCATGTGTATATATTTAATGTAAATTTGATTAGTTTATTTAATATTTGTCAAAACGGAGTTTTCAGAAGTGAAAGTTTAAAATAAATTTATGCTAAAAATTTTGACAGTTCTGAGATGCAAACAACAAACTTGAGGACAAAAAGTTAAAAAAAAATGTTGCTAATTTTTTTATCATAGCAACTGAAAAAAAAAGAAAGAAGAAAAACGACAACCACTGCCATGGACACATCTTGCCATAGTACGTGAAATAATACACACAAATAACAATAGCCACAAAACAAGAATAAAACCAAACCATATAATTTTCACCCCATGAGGTCTGCAGGGTTTGCATAAAGGTCTTTGTGGGCGGAAATATCGTTATAGTCAGCATCTGTTGTGAATGCTCGATGGAGGTCAACAAAGTTCGGTCGGTTAGCGACATCCAAGGACCAGCACGACATCATGATCTTGTAGATACTATCAGGGCAACCATCTGGCTTGTTGAGCCGGTAATTCTGGTTCTCTATCATATCTAGCACCTACATACATAACAAAGATCAAGTCATAGTAGGTAAATCTTTATCAAGTTGTGACGATTCATTCCCCCCAATCATACTGACCATACACTGTGTGCATGTTCAGACTGGAAGAAGAGGAGCTATTTCAGCAATAAATGGACACCAATAGATCTCTTAAAACTGGTAAAGTACTATCAAAAGCTAATGCTTGTACATACCATAAATAATGAACTCTTTTCACAATCCAGTGGCGTGGAGCCCCCCATAATTTTGGGGCACTCACGGGGTGATTTCTCACATGAACAAATTTTAACCACAAAAACATGCCTATATGGAGCCCCCTTACCAAAACATCTTCCTACACCAGCGCTATCACCATGCTATTGAACATACTACCACACAGTGGTAATGTAATTTATGCCAAAATGAGTAAAGTAATTGTATATCATTGATAGAAAAACCCTCCAAGGAGCCCCATTGGTTTACACCACTGAAGTAAATGGCATTATTGTGTAAGAATGTATTCCTCACCTCTGCTCCTGTCCAGTCTCCATAAGGTGGCTCTCCATAAGAGAACATCTCCCACAGCGTGACACCGTAACTCCAGATGTCACTGGCATGGGAAAAGGTGCCATAGTTGATGGACTCGGGGGCATACCTAGGCAAAAGGAAAAACATTTTTTTTACTCTAATGGGGTTAAGATGTAAGTTTCCCTATGGCCTGTGTATCATTCCAGTAGCCAAGGAAACTTAACTGAGTTACTGTTAGGGATGGAATTTGACTGTATTAACAGAGAGGAATGCATGGGTTGAAATAATACAGCCTGCTAACTGGGAAACGGTAGAACACAAAAGCATTATATACTGAACACTAGAGAAATAAAACATTTACAATGCTTCAAAACCTGAACAATAACCAAACGCAATTTAATATAAAAAAGGGCATGTAAGTCACTGAATACAATTCAATACGGCTGGTAAACTTACACATGATGCCCTCTTTGACATATGCATTAGCCATATTGTTATTTGTGACCGTCTACAGGAAAACTGGGCACAACGCGCACCCTTCGAAAAAATTTTTTGTTGCACTTACAGAGTTGTCGGCGTCCTTGAGCTCTCCAAGTTTTATCGTCGTAGCTTAAGTCGTTCCCACTATAATAGACCTAACCGTTCCCTTCCGTCGGCTTGAAACAATACATTTTTAAGAAATCGATCGATCTTTTCTCGATATTTACGCACGCCGTGTTGTGCCCGGTTTTCCTGTAGATGGTCACATTTATATATTTCATTCTATTTATTATTTACATATCTTCACTAAATAATTTTGAATATTCACATAGCCATATTACGATGGAAGACTCGAGGGATAGTGAGTACAGAGACCAGAGTCTGCATACTATAGCAACGAAGCAATGATCACACAACAAAATGAATCCACCAAACCTAATATCATAATTCAAGTTGAATATATATCCACCCTGACTCACCATTTCACAGGCCAGCGACCACCTTGTGAAGCTTTGTAGTAATCACTATTAGCACCAACTGCTCGAGACAAACCAAAATCACTGATCTTGACCTTCATGCATTAAAAATAAAAACAACAAAAAACAACAAAACAATAAAGCGTTATGAAAAAAAGGTAAACACTAGCAAATAAAAAATAACCTCATTTGGACTAAAAGTTGAGGAATACTTTACCTTTTTCTCAGATGCCACCAAGATGTTTCTGGCCGCAAGATCACGATGGACAAATCTCTTCTTCTCCAGGTAAGTCATTCCGTAAGCTATCTCAGCAGCCCATAGTTTTAGTGTGGTGATGGAGGGGCGTGGATATCGACCTTCATACAGATAGTCTATCAGAGCTCCCAGAGGAACCAACTCTTGAATCTGTGACAGAGAGGATAATCTTACAGAGTGCCGTAAGGGCTACCATGTTGGGTAAAACAACACTCAAACAATCCCTTTGTATAATTACTAAACAGTCAAATTTATTAGTAGTCTATAACCAAGATGGGCGGGCGTTAACCAATATTATGACCTAGAGAGACATTTAACATGAGCTAATATAAACAAACGAACAAAAAACAACAACCAAAAACAAACAAACAACAACAACATTTTCCCCACTGACATCCATCTTGAGTAGTTCAGTCTACTTTCAAACAAGCTATAAGTTACTTCATTAGCAAAAGACACCACTTAATTCGAAATATTACAATGCAAGGATAAAATGTAATGGCACATCAGTTGTTTTGTTGTTATTTAGCAGTGCTTTAAAAGTATGTTTTCTTTAATGTACTGTATTTTAGTATGTACTTCCATGCCCCACACTGCTATAGAACAAGGCTCATAGGTAATGTGTGTAGATGAATATGAAATGGTATAGTACATTTGTGTAAGGATGTACATGTCCTTAAATTGACCAATCATGGGCTGGGATTCTACCCAGATGGTTTGATAAGATAAATTAGAACTAATTATATAGTTATTTGTACATTCAATGCTAACTTCTGAGAAGTTGTGAAGGTTATGGGAACCTTCTCTGATATCAGATCCAACCAAGTACAACAATTGTCAAGTTCCCAAGCCTTCCCAGAACACATACCATCACATCTCTTTCTCTCTCTCTCTCTCCCTCAGTAAGTCACTCACCAGCATCATGGGCTTGCCCTTGGTGACCCCGATGAGTTTGACAATGCAAGGATGGTTGAGGGTGACCATGATACGAGCTTCTCTCATGAATTCCTGCTCACCGTGACCCATGGCATCCACACGCAGAGTTTTCACTGCCACCTCCATCTAATATTAAATTAATTTTATGTGAACTAAACTAACAGAATGAAACAGTAACAATGGCAGTACTGTGGTGCAAATCATTTTAATGTTAGTTGTGCATTCAAACTTGCTAAATTCAATATAAGGCAAAAAAAAAAAAGCTGTCCGTTCTGCCCAATTTATTTAGTCTCCCTTAGACAACTTTTACTGTTTAATTAGCGTGGACTCAGCAGACAGGACGTTCCGAGGCAGGAAAAAAAGTGATTGTTAGTGAAATTTAAAGAACACAGCCTGTATCTTGTACTTACACAAACAGAAATTTATCCAGTGTCATAAAAAGCAAAAATATAGTGGCTAATTTTAGGGACTTTTGTTTTTGTATCTTGTATAAACTGATGCATTATCAGTTAATGCATAAGTAGTTTCAAGACCAACTGGAGAAAGACCCACACTAACCTGCAACTTGTACCGGCTCAGTGGGATATAAAAAACAAAAACGTTTGCAGGAATAAATAAAAGAAATGCAACAAAACCAAACAGTCCCGGGCAAAAAATCCATAAATTGTTATAGACGGTGTTTCTATTCCCTTACATGGTTCTCCTGAGGAGGTTTGTAGTATCCTTTCAGAACAGAGCCAAACTCTCCCTGACCTAGTTCCTTGTCCAGAGTCAGCCACTTTTCATTGATGAACACCATCTGATAGTTACTCCGGTCTGCTTTACGAGTTGTCTTCATCAGGCCAGGAGGAGGAGGAGGCTGAGCAGTCCTGCAAAAAAAAAAAATAAAAATAAAAAAAATGCAAGTCAAATATTTTGGATATGATAAGGCTGGTGATAATAAACATCCTCCAAAGTAAATAAAAAGAAGAAGAAACTAGACGCAGGATGAGAAGAGATAACTAATGCAGGGAATTTAGCATCACAGTTATGTCAAATTGGAAGAATTTAACAAAACAATAGAAAATTCAGGTCATTAAAACCTCAATTACGACTCCAACTTGCTATTGTTTTTTTTTCCTTCCCTTCTTATTTTGTTCGGAATAATAAATAACTAGTGGTGTGCTTGAGCACAAATGGCGAGCGAGCCTTAAACTACACTATTGTTAAATGATTGATTTTAACAACTAACACTCAAGCTACTAAAATAAAGTCGAGTTTTTAAATTACGTATGCGGTAAAGGGGATTCAATGCCATAGTAACCGCTCCCCGCAACTGTTTGAATTGAAAAAGAAGCAACAAAATCAAGTCACGTTATTTAAAGTTTTCTTTGTGACATTCTTAATAGTAGTTGTAATGCACAATACTTGCAAGTTAATGCTGTTGAGTAGGGCTTATAACTGTGACAAATAGCGACTAATTCGAATAGAAATGGAGCTCCCATAAGTTTTTGCGTTTTAACTGCACCCACAAAACAATTCAAAGCCGTAAACAATTCAATTTCTAAGGTGATACGGGTAATGGTCGCTAAACCGGGAGGATTCTGTTTAGTGAAGTTTGGGACGGGGTCGAACGCGGAGCGAACACTGACCCTCCGTATTTTTGTGTTCGCTCCGCGTTCGACCCTGTCCCAAAATGACATACATACGTCCAAACATATATATAAATAAATAAACAAACATCCCCGATTTTCAATTGTGTTACCCCTGTAAGTGTCTCGCTCGCTACGCTCGCTCGCCAATAATAATAATAATATAAAAAATTAATTCTGTATGTAAGTTGCAGAATCTCATTCTATTCAATTCCTGACTCTAAGTAAACTCACGGAGGTTCAGATCGTCCGTTAGGCATGGCACCAGATATCTGAGGAGACCCAGGTGTGGTTGGGGGGAGGGGCAACTGGGGACGAATGCGAGTGGGAACATTAGCAAACAGCTCCCTTCCTATAGGGGGCTAAAATGAAGACAACAACAAGCAAACAACTGAGTATAAATCTAATTTGTCATATTTTTGGGATAAGAGCAAACCTATTGTACCTTTCTTGGTGGATATACTTTCTGGCCCCTTGAGTTAACTGGATATCGGAGCAATGTAGGCAGGCCGTCTTGAAACAGCATGTAGTGATCAATGACTGCAGGCAGTGAGTCAAAGAGAGGTCCATCATCAATGAAGTACCACAAGTCAGACTGAAAATACATTGTAATACCATACATGAAAATACATACATATTTCCTGTGTGTGTTATTTTGTTAATCTGAGATACATAACTAAATTTGATAAAATTGGTCCATTTTGTTTTAGTGTCTATTGGAGAGTATACTTAAACATATCTACTGGGTAGAAATAGGGTAAAAATTCGACTTTTGTCGTTGTGGTAAATTTAGGTATACATGCATGACAGTTTAATATAGGCCGACTTGAGACCAATCATTTGACGTGAAATCAGACAACAAGCAGACAAAGTGACCCTACATACCAGCATCCATACACGCTGTACCGACCAATTGCAATAACACAGAATGAATAGGGTGTTATATTAGTTATGCATATTATCAGTTCCTACAAACAACAAGGAAGCTAGCATGTTTACTACTGCTATCAATATAGCCCTGCCCTGGAGTCTAGCATTAGGTAAGGAGTCATCACAGTCTCACCTCACAGACTATTTCGTAGTGATAAGGCATGTTGGAGAAGAGTAGTGTGAGAGCATAGTAGCCCGGGCGTCTGGAATTCGGTCGAACCAAAAAGCTACCATCACCCTGGCCACCTCGTTTTGTCAGAAACTGGACTGCTTTCTAAAAAAAAAAAAAAAAAAAAATAAAAAAAAAATTAATAATAATAATAATAATAAATAATAATAATAAAGTGGTGTGCTTGAGCACAGATGGCGAGCGAACCTCCCTAGTTAGGTTACATAAAACTACAGTATTGTGATTATTTTTTACTTCACAAACACTCCCGCAACTATAATCGGTTGAGCTTTTAAATTACGTATGTATGGATAGTAACCACTTGCTGGAACTGTTCGACTTAAAAACAACAGAATTTCTGAGGAGTTACTGCACAGGTTTGAACCTAACCTATTAAGACACTATGCTCACTGCCATAGTATCCGAAAAAGCTATTGAGTGCAGCTAATATTTTTATTTGCTACTAAAACGCTAACGTTGTACTATCTTTTAGCTAAGCAGTAGCTGTAACGCACAATACTTTTACACATTCATGTTTACTGAACATACCAACACAAGACCTACCTTTGTGCTTAGACTATTGGACAATGGATTTTCAGGTAAGGAACAACACTGTTGCGTAGGGTGTACAACTACGACAAATAGAGCATAAACTTACCACCACCACCACTAATTCAAATAAAAAATGAACTCTGGTAAGTTAAACTGCACCTGCAAAAGAATTCAAAACGGTAAACAATTCAATTTCTTTGAATGATGCAGGTAAAGATCGATAAATCAAAGGATTCTGTTTAGTGGAGTATGGGACGGGATTGACATCCTAGCAAACACAAGAACGTGAGGGTCAAAGTACAAAATCACATACACACGATTTTCAATTGTGTTACCCCTATAAGTGTCTCGCTTGCTCAACAATAAAAAAAAAAATCATTGGGGAGGGGGGGGGGGGGGGGGCAGCTAATATAGTAGCCTTAAAAATTGCAATAGGTTTTTAAAAAAAACACCTAGCTATTGTGACAAAAAAATTGGCCATCTAATGACAAACACTGCCTAGGGAATATCTTTGGCCATCCTCTTTGGGAATTTTACTGTGTATGAGAGAAAGATTAATCCTGACTGCAAACACAGCTCTGTGCCTCATGCTGACAGCTGCTTGTTAGGACCCTTATAAATAAACTGTACTGATAATTATCTGTTCTGATATATAATCCTACTCACAGAGACTCTGTACACTGAATAATAAGCAGCCTGCAAGGACATTACAACAACATAGGGATAAATAACAACAAAACACAGGGATCAACAGGGATAACAGTAACCTTGCGGATCAACAACAACATAGGAATTAACAATATCAACTACATAAAAATCAGCAAAAACAGAGTTAAACAACTACATTGACACCATGCCGTAGGATCAGCAAGAAGTATGTATTTTTTTTATATATTTTTTAGCAACAGTTGTTTACAGCAGCTGATAGCTTCTGTTACAACACAGCTTGTGATGCATATGTACACTCAGACCCCCTTACATCACAACTTATGGTTAGTCCCTACAATCCACACCAATTAGCCTGACAATATTAATGATGTGTTTACCACTACGTAAGACTCCTTCCACTCTATTGGTTGGGGGACCTGCAAAGGGACTACAATATAAAATGGAAAACACTTGGTTCCGGGAAAGAGATATGCAAGGAATACATGCCCACACTGTGACCAGGGAGAGGGGAACAGAAGGGAGGGGGTGGGAGGGATCAAATGATGTTGAAGTGTTTCAAACATTCCTGATATTGCCACTACCAATATGGTGTTTTAAAACCTCACCATCTTTACATAGTTCTTTGGTTTCATGTGACCGGGAAATAAAAACCACACAAGTGGCAATGAGAATGGAATAATGATGGAGTGTGTGTCCCAACCAACTCACATTTCTATCTGTGGCCTTGTGCAGCCAGTCAGCTGTGGTGGTGCGAGGAGGAGGGTAGTTCTGAGCCGCCCACTCCAACATGTCCACCACCTCCCGCTGCTTGTAGCGACTGGCAAGCTCCTTGGGCGTGTCTTCATCAGGAGTGCGCGGCCTCAGTGGACCATTCAGCTGCAGCAAAATCTGAAGGACAAAGACGGCAATAACAGAGATTATTATTATTATTACTACTGAATTGGCATTAAAATAAGGAAAAGGAAAAACAAGAACAAGGCAACAACAACAAACACTACCAAACTATTTAGCAAACAACAAGAGAGAAGTTCATCTCAATGTTGATTGCATAGTAATAACTTGATTCTGGGCTAGCCTCAAGTTGGTCTGTCAGTGCACTGAGAAACTAGTGGTGGGCCGCACTGTGCCCGCCCGAAGGCACTCAGATAACACACTGAAGCAGTTATACCTAATAGTTTCCCTAGTTTATTCATTCTCCCTCATCCTCGTAAGTAGTCTTCCCACTCCTTGATCTATTTCCATGGAAGGAGAGGTAATGGTATGTGATGAAGAGGATGGTCTACTTGTAGTGTTTCCTATCCAAATAGGTCTTGAGGAGCATTTCGATCTCCTCGAAACAAAATAAAATCCCTAATGTTCATTCATTTGTTTATATTCCTATAAACCTTCAAACAAGTAAACCCAGCACACTCTACCAATACCCAAGACTAACATGAGAAAAACACAATTGGCAAATATAGTATTGTTGACATAACTAACACTCTTCATTACCAACTTCCACGAGCACACACACACAAACACACACACATGCTCGACAGCTCTGTAAATATGGACTACTGGCTAGTTTTTCTCTTTCAGCATTCTTAAATCTCCCAAATCTACTTCTCATACAGACAGCACACCCAACAGGAAGGGCTTTGCCATATTTGGCTCCAGGTACACACAGAACCACGGCAAAGTACTAGTTTTTTTTTGATGAAATTGTCCAATCCCTCCCCAAAACACTGGTTGACATAAGATGGTAGTACTGTTTCACCACTGAGGACAAAAAAACAGCAAACAACTAATTCTCTGAAGTGCTATGTGCAATGGAAAGCCCAAAATAACCGTTCTTTTCCCCAAATCAATCATTCAGTCTCACTGTGCAGTTGAATAAACTTTAAATTAGATGGTTTTCTGCTTCTTCAACACGCTCCTTGCCAGCTAGCTTTCTGCCATGGGGCACAGACGTGATCCCACAGAGCAACAGCTGAATTTCTTTTCAATTTTTCCTTCACACTTCATTTTTACTTCACTCCGAGTCCATTTTTAGACGGAACTTCTTCACAATAAACAAATAACCTAACTGGTTCTTCAAAATATACTCGACCAAGTTTCAGACATTAAAGTGTCCAACTGCAATGGCAACCTCTTACCAATTGTATGTATAATAAATATCTATTATAATGCTGTGAGACTATGATAATTCCTTCTTCCCTTGTATTTTCCACCTCTAGACTTATAACACACACTTGTTCTGGTTCTTCAAGCTGGCTTACCAGCATGGAACTGTAGAGCTAGCCACATTCTAAACAATAATTTCTACCATATCCTTAAACTGTTTTCCCCTTTTAGTGTATATTCATAAAATACTTTCCAAGGAAACAATAGTCACCCAAACACTATGTTCCAACAACAAAAAAAATAGATGTACAATTATAGGACACTTTGTCTAGTCATATCATTCCATTTTTTTAATTGCCCGGGGACAATTGATAAAGCTCAGTTGTGCATAGCATAAAATTACTGCAAATACCCATTAAAATACTTTGTTTCTGGTGATTGGAGTTGATATAAAGTTGAATGCAGTTTAGTTACTATTTTCAAGCCCAGTACTTATCTACATATTCCACTTGAAAATCAAACACATGCCCCCCTGTTGACAACCAAATCCCGCCCCCCCCATTGTAATAGTAAACCAGTTTTGTGAAACATCAGTCATTATACATCTCAAAAGTTTCAGTTTCAAAAGCCTAACAAGCACACACACACACACACACATTCATACACACACACACACATTCATACACACACTTTGTACATACTCATCATATTTGGCAAAATTTCACACCTGAGAAATATTTCACAGATGAAACCAAAATACTGACCAAGGAATGTTCCCTTCCTTGTGGGACATTAGAAACACACAAATGATAAAGCCCCATACCTTAGCTACATGTTCCGGCCAAGTACCAAGGAAGTGACCTCTAACTAGCATCTTTCTCTTAAAGAAAAGAGGTGACATGCACACCCAAAGAAATGCTATGAACTATCAACATTTTTTGTTCAAAAGGCGAAGAAATCTAACTCCCCACACACCATTGCTGGCTCTAACACCTTAGTAAATTTAAAATCAACGCTATCAATACCATTTAAGCAATCAAGAAGTGACAATTAAAAAAAAAAAATACTGATGATGACCTGAAGATGAAATCAACATATATATGTACTCACATCCCAGCCCCTTTAATTAAGCTATGCTAATATTCATGCATACATGGTAAGAAGGAACCACACAACTAGTATGAGTCCGCTACTAGCAAACTTTGCCGATAAGAAACATGTCACCTACAAACTGGTTGTTACCTATCTCAAACTCATAGCACAGATGCCAGTGACTATGGCACAAATACTTTCAGTTCTGCAAATCCTTGCTATGATATACATGGCCATAAATAAACTTGAACATATAAGGAATCCAACCGCTGTATGCACAAAAGCAAGCACAACTGCAAAGAGTACACAAGTACTTTGATTAAGTACACCATTCTGGTGTCATCAATAACAGGAAATTGTTTGTACCTTCAATACTGAGTAAGATGACCATACAGCCTCCTTTACAATAGCAAAAAGTTACACAAAAACTAGACATCAGTATGCTCTGGAGCCCACTGTGTCCAGCCATTCCACAGATAAACAGTTTAATCTTACTGCCATCTGAAGACCAATGCGTTGGGCTCAACAATGCCTTGTTCTATTCTGTCCAGTACTGAATGAGCCTGTCAAACACGTAAAAGTGGTAATTAAATTATTCACGGTGTTCATGTTAAAAATCTGTGAAACAGACTTCTTCAATCCGACACACAAAGGTGTAATCAATTTGTCTCCCAATTTGTAAATCCACTTATCTGACAGTACATATGTACATAGTTACAAAACCAATCATCAAAAACAATTTGTGATTATCTGGTCAAAAGTAACTAACTCCCCCCCCCCCCCCACCCCCCCCCCCCCCCCCCCTTCCTGTTTTAGTTCCTTGAGGAACTAGCCAAGAGAATAAATGTACACTCCAGATGCTCTATGATTGACATAATTCGCTGCCTTCAGTAATGTTCTAACTGTCTGTACTTTCAGTCTGGTCTCCACCTGATTGCTATTAAAACACTTCAAAAACATTTTGAAGAGCTAAAGAAGACATCACCAGCATGCATGCACAGTTCAATAGAATGAGTAAATAAACACACCACCTCAAAGAAAAAATATATAAATTGAAGAAAAAAGTACTGCAGTCTGGGCTAATGCTTCAAAGTACTGTACATCTGCATGACCCTTCCCCTTAGAATCTCTAATTCTCTTAACTAATGACTATACACTTAGTAGGGAGCAGTGTATCACAAGCTGAGTTAAGGCAATTACCAGATTGAGGACCATAATTGGACAACTAGCAGTAGTAAACCAATAGATAAGTCATACAAATGGATGAACAAGTCTTGATGAGTCAGCATGTTTTATTAAGTGACCTAAATTGGTAAAGCCAAGATGACCCATAAGTGACTGGACTAAAGTAACACAACCCAAACACAGCTTACTACTAGCATGACATATGAGACCATTCCTAATAGTTCGTAAATTACCTGGTGTAGCTAGAATTAGCTACACATACTCCTACTACTACTTGGTTGGAATTTAGCTTCCCAATTGTACACTCAACAACAATAATAAAAAACCATCCCAGTAGTTGACTTTAATACACATATTAGCTTAGAATGAGGTAATGTAAGCACCATGTGGTTGGTTCACGATTGTACTTATCAGAAAGGGAAAATTAAAACAGACAGAACTGTAACAGAGAAAGTAAAGTAGCATGTGAAAACCAGCATTGACAATAGCAAACACTCAATTTATCAAATTCATCTGCAACAAACTAAATGCAGCTCGTAATATGTTAAATTTCTCAGAGCAACGATTTCGCCACACACCATACACACACACACACACACACACACACTTATACACATACATCATGCACACTTACACACCCACAAACCCTCCTCCAGTCATTGATAAGCTTATATATGTATCAATCATAACAGCAGAACTAATGCTAGCTCCCTATGTTAAATAAACTTCCAGGCTTTTAGGGCTAATTCACAACTAATATGTACATACCACCAGCGGCCAACAGGGAAAAGATAATTCTACCAACCCATATAATACGCATGTCATAAAAACTGTTGTATTTGTTAGTCCACGCCATAAATACCACACAACCTGCACATTCAAGGGCTACAGTTTGAATAACCAGGAAGTGAAATGCAAGGCATACTAGAGATGGTTTCCTAATACAATACCTTCACACTATCCACATGTCCTCTAAAAGCAGCTTCATGAAGAGCCACCCAGCCTGTTGTGGCATTCCGTTCCTGTACATCTGCCCTTCCAACCTCCACGAGCATTCGCACAGCCTCTGAATGGCCGTTTCTAGCAGCCAACTACATAAACAACAACAAATACAAAGTAACAAGGAACTTCATGCATTTATGTACATACATAAATATGCAATTAGAAGCTATTTGCGTTGGCCAGTCTGAGCCGTGCTACTACAGTCTATGGTAATACAATAATACTAATGTATGTAGAAGGGGCCAAAACAATAATTTTAAAAATATACTTTTAAACTGAAGAATGTTGCTTGATTTAAAATAATATGGGCCTAAACAACATTTTTTAATAAAAATAATATGGCTGTGGGGCCAGCCACCCACAGAACTGTTGCAGAGATACCAGGGGGAGGAGCTGGGTGTGGGATGTAACTGTGGTCAGCTGCTACATCATCGCTACCACACTGGTTTCACAGTTTTGGAACTAAATATTCAGAACTAACTTTAGACATACGTGGTATCACTTTGAGCATACGCACACACCCCTTTCTTTTTATGTTTCACTATGTGGGTGGATGGCTATAAAATCACCGTAGTCACTCCACCCAGTTTCAGTTGGTCTCTGTCTTTCTTTTTATCTGCACCATACCTTATTAGCTAATATCTAATTAACTTTCATTATAACTTCCTTGAATACTTTTGAGGCAAGTTGGGAAGTGATAGATAGCTTTAGGTTGCTCATAGGAGAGCGCCAGACTACCCATAGACCAATTCTAGTGGCAGTGTGCCCGGCTGGAACTTGGGATGTCTCCAGCTGCTTAGTAGTCTTGCAAGGACATGGTTCAATACCCCCCACAATGGGCTATCTGTATTACCATGGGTGCATGCATCTGAGAGATTATTTAGTAGAGACTTGAAGGGAACTTTATCTTAACAACTTGACATGCTCCATGACAACCTCACATGTCATTCCAAACAGTGAATCTACAGAGACATCATTTTGTATGAGAGAGGAAAGAGTGCATTCTTACATACATTGTGTGGTGGTTTAGCTGGGGAGGGGAGGAGGGGTCTGCAGAAGGAAGAATGAGTGTAAATAATTTAGATTGTGAGGTATTGCAGCTGCCAGTGAGAGGGACAAGCTGAGAACATGTATCCATGTGTACAGCACTAGTATGTAATAGATCACATCTAATTTCACTTTACATTTCTCAGACCTTCCACAGAGTGAGCCACTCATTCATGAATCATTAGACTGGAGAGTATATTGAGTAAGTGTGGTTTTCATTAGAAGTATGTATGTAGTTAGAAGTTGGGAATTGTGCTATTGATAAGCTCAAGTGCCACAGTGTAATTCACTCTAATTTGATCTCCACCATCTGTTACGAACCATAGTCTCATCTGTCTGTTCTGCAACCACTACCATCACAGAACTTCATTGAAAATGAAAGAAGTCAGACATTATTAAGTAATCAATGTTTTTCCTATCCACTGCATCACAGCTCATGGTACATTGCTGATTTCTATTTTAAAGCAGCGTCTGTTACATAAACTATCATTTATATCAACGAAAACAACCATACAGTAACAATTTGCCAGTAATGTCATGTAAAACACCATATAAGTGGCTGAGAAATCAGAAAGAAAACTGTAGTCTTCTAGGTTCCTTAGACAGCTTTAACATACACAACACTGTGGCTGGCATGGCAACTGTTGCTAAACTACACTGTACACACATGTGCATACACAAACTCACTGCAACATATGGCATTCCTGTACACAACACGAAGTGTTGCTGAAGTGTGTTAACAGATGTTAGTTCTCTTTAAAACACTAACCCCGCACACTTCTGAAGATAGCAGTATACAATTTAAGCAGAATTATTAAGCACCCTCCAAGGTATATGTCTGAAATAGTCGGATTGATACGTAGCTGACTCTATTACTGTTACATAAAAAATATGCATAAATTCCGATTTTTTTTTACTTCTTTTAAATGGACATGCCAGCGAATTTACCCACATAGAAATTTCTATAGCGTTTGAAATAAGAACCGTATCCTGGCCGCCCCAATCACAACAAAGGAATAGGATATCAGTGATCACACGTCAAGCATTAGTGCCGTGTGAGTAGGCATCACATTTACCAATACCACCCAAAGGCTAAATTGGGAACCTACTGAGGCTTAATTTAACTAAAAACTACAGAGGCTTTAGACATTCCTGGCTACTATATATAATATACATGCTATTGTAAAAACTACACATCAATGCAGTGTTCAGTCAGATGGATCCACAAGAACACAATCACTCAGTGGAAGGTCATGAAGTAGATCAATATCACCAAAGCAAGAACAATTGGCTTATCCATCTTAACTCCGCAGTTTAGAATGGAGGAGACCACTTATGACAAGTAAAAAGTGATTCAGGCACACAGATATTGCATCCAACTATCCCTATAATCCCCGGAACACCTGATTACACCTTGCATCAGTTCTATTCATCACACCTACACCATCGGGAAACAAATTTTGTAAACTTGATGAGCTAAAACTTTAAAGTGGAAATGTTCCATACACACTCTCCTTTTCGTTGCCATGGACTGGGCTTGTTTGGTGACCAAGTTCCTTCACTCCTTACGTTGGGCTTTATAAGTTCATTACAGCCACAAATTTACAGTTTCAGCTTGTAAACATACATCATGCAAGACACACTAGCTGCAAATTATTGGCAATGAGAAAACCGTTAAAATGAAGTGTGACAAATATTTACAGCAATGCACATATCCCATGCCACATCCAATGGACAAATAGATAATAAGGGCAACAAGCAAGCTAAAGAGAGCAGCTTTCGATAAACATTCCCATAAGGAAGTAATCAATAGAGATCTTAAAACAAGTTAAAAAGTTGCTACAAACATAGCTTAGACATCACATATGCTTCCCACCCCCACTCCACCTAACTTAAAATTATGAATATCTCCTTTTCAAAAAACTTCCCATTACAATTTACAATACAATACTGAACAGTCACAGTGCAATGTAGCTGCTATCTAGCATTGAAAATGTAATCAATACTCCATTACTCAAAACATGCCTTCCTTATCTTCCTTTGGGATGCAAGTATCGACAAAGAATCCCGAAAAAAGGAGGATTAAAAGTTACACATGTTAAAAAAAAAAAAAAAAATTTTTTTTAGGTATTTGAATTATTCAGTTACTGAACGCATAAAATTCAATTGCATGCAAACATTAACAACACACTTGATCATGCCTCCCTCCCTCTCAACACAACTTTGCTATGATGTTCTATTATCTGAACATTACAAACATTACAAAACCATTAAATATCATGTTCTTATCAAGTGACTTCCTGCCATACCAGCACCCAATACAGAGGAGAAATAATAAGATGTCTACATTGCTACTTTTAACCACACTACACCACACTAATTTCACCTGTAAAGAAGTCGATCCTTTTGCATCCCGAATTGTCATGTCTGGTATTTTTTCCAAAAGAAGCTCCAAAATTTCAATATAACCTTTCTTTGCTGCCTCATGGACAGGAGTCGATCCTTCTCCATTTTGTGACTCGGCCGTTCCTAAACTATCTGAAGCAGGGGCAGCTAGTATCCTTTTCACACCGGCAAAGTCTCTCTTTGTCACTGCTCTGTGTAGTTCGGTCTCTTTTCTTGCCCTAGCATTATGTGGCGGGGTCTGCCCGGGAATGTACTCATTGAGTTGAGCTGGAAGACCATCAGGTCTAGTCAGATAATGATGAACTAACTCGTCCAATCCTTGAAAGAGCGGTCCATTGTCAACTGAGAACCAACCATCGCCATGACCAACTATCTGAAAGTGATGTACCTGGTTTCTAGCCCACATAGTGAGGACAAAACTGCCTGGTAATCTGAGGCTTTCTCTCACTAAAAAGAGTCCTTCTTTCCTTGCAAAAGGTCCAGTACCCACAAGATGAGCTGCATTTTCCCTAGTGATTTTGCCATGGAACCAATTGTCTTGTTCGTTTGTTTCCCAAGGGCCACGAGCCTGTCTGTCTACCATTTTTTGTACAAGACCCCTGATGAGTACACCCCGTTAAAGCAGCTGCTCGCCCAGTTGAAACTCCGTCCTTGATTAGGGTAGTGTGAAAAAAGTATCTATGTACTGAGTAAGTTAGGTGAGTTCTCCTTCCCTAAGACAAAACAGCGCGAATACAGAGGACGGCGTTAAGAAGAGTCAAACACAGCACACAACCTCGTACAACCTCGTACAACGTCAACGGGTACAACACGAATAACCCCGATAGCTGCAGTTAGTTCGAGTTCGGTGGATTTTCTATGAAGCCACACCTCGCACGTGATCCTATCGTGACGGTATTTGTTTACGAATACTTGGGATTCCCCTTACACCGGCATTGGAAAAAACCCAACAAAACCGCTACTTTCTGACTGATTTCTAGGAACACTAAGGTAATGCTATTTATTAACTGACAGTAGTGTGGTTGGCATGAGCTACTCAAGGACTGTACGCCCCACTACCCGAACTGTACGTCCCTCTGCGCGTCCCTCAGCTAGAGGAGACGGAAGAAATCCGAGGAGCTCTCAATACAGTGCTAGACCGGGCATGCAGGATCAGTTTAGGACGACAACTCCCTATCAGCAACGGCCTGCTGGAATTCGTGCACCTAGCAGCTCCGCACCTAGAAGACAAGAAGATGATTTGGAAGGGGGTGAAGGTAATCCTGCAGCAGAGGGAGCTGGAAACAGTGGAGCTATGGGACAAGAAAGAACAATGCAAAGGTTACTCAATAATTATCTAAACTTCAAGAAGAGCTAAAAACATCTTAGCTGTTAGTGAAAATAAACACTGAAAAATAAATACTTGTTTTTTGTTTCTGTTTTTTGTTAGTCGTGGGTCTCACTATGTTGTGCCACCTGATCCAGCTAAGAATTCTCAGCTTAAGCAAGGTAGTTTAATAATATTATTTAGTGGAGGCTCTCTGCTTGGCAATTTTGTAATGTTTGCTAATTTTCAGCTGCTGCTTCTGAAGAGGAAAAATATGAACATTACAAGCAAGACAAGAAGGAGAGGGAGAGAGCAGCCAGACAGCTCAACCCTGAGGCTCCCAGGCCAGTCGGTCAGTATTTATAAGACTAGATATGATGCAGTTACACCAGACTGGGATATAGATGACCTTTGGGTAATCTATATCTACCATATTTCAGCACCACGCTAATCATGGAGCCATTTGGTGACTTCATTTTCTTCTTCGTTCTAATTATAAACCAAAGGATATTTGTAAATATCATTTTGTGGTGCTTAGCTAAATAGAGTGTGCATGAGGTCCTAGACCTCAATGGAATGTTCAGCTATCGTAGACAGCTTCTAGAATTATTAAAAATGACTTGTACGCGTAACATAACGGCTAATGCAAATCTTGTGAAGTGATCTTGCAGGTATAGAGTTGTACCCACTTTCGTCCTCACTTCAGTTTAATCGTCAACTGGTCTGACTGCATTCCAATTTCTAAGCTCCGTACTATTTTAAGAACCATCGGAGGTGAACAATTAATTATTTGTTCTAATAATAGACCATTTCTCAATTTGAATTATTTTATTTTTAGTGCTGTAATAAATAATATGTTCAGGTGGAGCAAGACTGTTGGAGGAAGCCAGACAGGAGCAGGAGCGGAAAAACCAAATAGATGCAAGAATGAATATTATTAGACTGAAGGTAAATGCATGACAGGGCAGGCGACAAACTTTTTTTTTTTTTTGCTGGCTAAGCTAATTACATTATGCAATGCCAGCAATGTGGTGGGTGAATTCCCTGGGAAAATCCCTTCCTGATTCTCTGTAAGGTAACAAAAGGCTTACTATTATCTGTCAAATTATTTCATTGAGAGAAAATTCATGTGGTGATGTAGTAATTAATTATACTACATCACTACATGAATTGTAACATGGCCCTCATCAGTGTGTGAAGAAAAGTTTTTTTTTTTAACGATGGCCATTGTAAAAATAATTAAAACTTGGTTTTAAATGAAATATTTATTACTAGGAGGTAAGGACATGCCTCACGATACTAACAAGCAGACTGAACACTCTGGTCACCTCCTTTTACTTATATATACATATATATGTAATAGTTATAAACCAATATTGAGGTTTGTATGTGATTTATAAATCCCGAGACCAATCTGATTTTTAATGGTTTATAACTGCTTTATAGCCCGTTGATAATAAATAGCTCTATTTGTAGCTCTCTCCGGTCATTTTATTACTTTTTAGTGGTTATATTAACTTTTTCCCTCTAATACATTTTCGTATGGGAATACCGGGGATTATATCAGATTTATAGTACTCTACAACAAGCATGGTCGCTCTGGTAACGGGCTATAAAAAAAAAAAAATAAAAAAATAAAATAAAAATAAAAATATATAATACTTATAGCACGAGTCAGAGTACAATATGGGAAAATATTTTACGAGCACGCAAAATATTTTCACGAGCCAAAGGCGAGTGAAAATGTGGCGTGAGAGTAAAATATCATTCCCATATTGTACGACGAGTGTGATAAGTGATTTATTGCTTCTTTGAAATTTTTCTCAACCGGTTACAATACAATTTTCATTGATTTTACTCGCTACGCGCGCGCTACAAGTAGCGTACAATATAAACCGTACAATATTGGAGAATACAGAACGCTCGCGTGATGCGGAAATATTCAAGTAAAAATATCAAAGCTGCAATAAATATATATATATATATATATAATACTTATAGCACGAGTCAGAGTACAATATGGGAAAATATTTTACGAGCACGCAAAATATTTTCACGAGCCAAAGGCGAGTGGAAATGTGGCGTGAGAGTAAAATATCATTCCCATATTGTACGACGAGTGTGATAAGTGATTTATTGCTCTTTGAATTTTTCTCAACGGGTTACAATGCATTTTCATTGATTTTACTCGCTACGCGCGCGCTACAAGGAGCGTACAATATAAACCGTACAATATGGGAGAATACAGAACGCTCGCGTGATGCGGAAATATTCAAGTAAAAATATCAAAGCTGCAATAAATATATATATAATTTTTTTTTTTTTAACTTAAAGTTATGCTCTGTTGAACATGGGCTTGGTCAGCATATCGGTTGTTTATTCATGACTACAAGGTCAATGCTATGTATGCGTTCTGCTGCTAATCAAAGAGTGTAACCTAAGCTATATGTATGAGTAATAGCACGGGTAACTATGCTATTTGGGATTAATAACATGAGTAACGTGATTGAAATAGCACGAGGCGAAGCCGAGTGTTATTTCAATTGCTTTACGAGTGCTATTGACCCCTAATAGCACAGGTTACCCGTACTATCACTCGCTAATAGTAGGCCAGCTTTTTAAATAGTCTTTTGCAATTGTAGCTGCACTGTATCGTTCACTCACTATCTTTTCAATGTACGGCCCCTCCTAATCCGTTGAAAAACATTCCATCTAATACGGGTAGAGCTTCAGTGGTAAAGAATGACATTGTCTCTAACTAGAAACTACTCTAACTGTACTTTTCCAAGGTTAACGCTCTATGCGTGCGCACTTACCCGTACTATTTCACTTAGCTACCATTGTATTTCACTTAGTTTCCACTTAGTTACCGAGGTATTGTAATTAGTTACGCGCTATTTCACTTTCCCCGTGCGATTTCAATTGAACAGTGATTTTTCCCATACATTTTTAATGGGCAACTTACGCGCCGTACTATTAAGTGAAGAAACAACCAACTATGTACTAAGAGCAATAATAAAAAATATAATAAATATAATTAAAAAATAGAACTTTAATTAATAAGGGTGTGTTAATTAGGGGAGTGGCAATTAATGAGTTTGAGTCTATGGTTTGCATATTTAAAAAAATGTGGTACAGATTTGTAAAAGGTAATTTAGCAGACCTTTCTTTGCTGGCATATGTCATTTAGAAATTAGAGCAATGTTTAAATAATGGAAGTTTACTAATTGTATATACTGGCTGGCTTACATTTCACTTTGTGATCGCTTGGAGGTAAATAATAATATGGTC
>WLWD01001771.1_pt1 | contig 94178 bp, 73 predicted proteins | sample 6712731 | NCBI WGS metagenome assembly WLWD01 (sample SAMN12718690, study PRJNA576275) | sponge metagenome | isolation source: marine sponge | host: Mycale hentscheli | place: New Zealand: South Island, Marlborough, Capsize Point | collected 2014-11-01
GTTCAAGAGTTACTGGTGATTGAGATTATCAGAATTGTTGATGTTTGATACTACAAAAGTTACCATTAATAAGGTAAGACAGTGATTTTGTATTTGTTTGCTGAAATCAAATGTCATAACTGCTATTATAGTGTTTGCATGAAGTAAGCTAAAACATAGTAACATTTTATGTTACCTAACTATCAGGCTCGCTCGCCATTTGTGCTCAAGCACACCACTAGTATAACTGAAAACTGGGAAATGAAAACCTCATGCCTTCAAACACAGTTTTTACCTAGTGATCATACAGGTGACAACCTTGCAGAAGCTTTGGAGTCAGTACTGGAGGCATGGAATTTGAAGAAAGAGCAACAAGTCTGTATTACCACTGACAATGGCTCCAATATAGTTTGTGCTACTGGGAAGCTTCAGTGGCAGAGGTTGTCTTGCTTTGGCCATAACCTTAATCTTGCTGTAACAAAGGCAATGAGAAATGACCACCGCATTTCAAGGGCTTTGGGATTGGCCAGAAGCATTGTCAGTGCTTTTTCCTTCAGCTGGAAGCGAAAGAGAGATTCATCAGCAGCTCAGGTATCTAAAAATCTTCCTCAGCATAGTCTAATCAGTGTAAGTATGAATGGTTTAATTAATATTCATTAATATATATCTACATCATTAAAATATGCATATTAAAAATTAGCTGTTCTAACATTAAGTCTGGCGAAACAAACATGTTTTGTGTGTGTGTGTGTTAGGATTGTCCAACTCGTTGGGGGTCAATGGAGGGGATGATTAGCAGACTACTCGAACAGGAGGATGCTGTAAGAGTTGTTTTGAGGACAGATCGAAAGATCAGCCATCTTATCCCCACATGGCAGGACATGCATGTGTTTGAATGCATCTCTAAAGCGTTGTCTCCAATTTCGGAGCTGACAGATTTCCTTAGTGGAGAGTGCCATGTGACTGTTTCATCTGTTGTTCCAGTCCTTCATAATTTAAAAACTAAAATATTAATAGCCAAAGAAGATGAGGCACAACTTACTAAAGACATCAAGCGAACTATCCTTGATGATTTGGAAACTCGGTATACAGATAGCAACATTCAGAAGTTGCTTCATACCGCCACATTCTTAGATCCTCGTTTCAAGGATGACTACAGTAGTGACAAAGAACAGCTAAAGTTACTAGTTCATGGACAGGCAATTAATATGTTAGAAAATTCAAACCCATCAGAATCACATGACCAGCTCACCTTACCAAAATCACCCAGCAAAAAAAAGAAAAAATTGTGTGCATTTCTGAAGAAAGCTGATGAACCTTCAAGTACTTCTTCCCTTTCTCCCGAATCCAAAGTCATGAGTGAAATTGAGTCTTATTTGAGTGCTCGCAAACTGGATATTGAGAGTGACCAGAAACCATTGCAATGGTGGAAGGAAAATAGATTATTGTATCCAACACTAGCTCAATTGTCCATCAAAATTCTTTGTGTTTGTGCAACTAGCTGTGCTTCAGAACGTCTATTCAGTACATCTGGACATATCGTAAATTCAAGACCTTTACTAAATCCAAACAAAGTTAACATGCTTGTTTTTTTGGCAAAAAATCTTGAGTAATCATAATTTTTTTTATACTTATGTATTCATTTGAAGAACCATTAAATCAACAATCATCTAGCAAACATTAAATTAAAGTATTCACCTCAATTTATATCTTTACTTCTATAATGAATGTAATTTTAATTCAGAATAAATTAGTCAATAATTAATCGTTATCGCGATATTTTTTTGTTAGTTGATCAATATATAAAAAACTCAATATCGTCCATTGCTACTGTGTGGTGGGATACTTGCTAGTTTATAATAACAAGTCACACTCATCTATCACACTCTTTTTTCTACTCACACACACACAAACACGCTATTTTTCTACTCACACACACAAACACGTTCTTTTTCTATTCACACACAAACACACTCTTTTTCTACTCACACACACAATCACACTCTTTTTTCTACTCACGCGCACAAACACACTCTTTTTCTACTCACACGCACACACAAACACACTCTTTTTTCACTCACACACACAAACACACTCTTTTTCTATTCACACACACACAACACGCTCTTTTTGTACTCACATGTACACACAAACACTCTTTTTCTATTCACACACCCAAACACACCCTTTTCTACTCACACACAAAGACGCTCTTTTCTACTCACACACACAAACACGCTCTTTTTCTACTCACACGCGCACACAAATACACTCTTTTGTCTACTCACACACACAAACACGCTTTTTTTCTATTCACACGCACACACAAAACACACTCTTTTTCTACTCACACACACAAACACACTCTTTTTCTACTCACGCACACAAACACGCTCTTTTTCTACTCACACACACAAACACACTCTTTTTCTACTCATACACACAAACACGCTCTTTTTCTATTCACACACAAACACACTCTTTTCTACTCACACACACTAACACCTTTTTCTACTCTCACACACTAACACCTTTTTCTACTCTCACACACACACACACAAATACACTCTTTTTTCAAATCACGCACACAAATACACTCTTTTTCTACTCACACACACAAATACACTCTTTTTTCAAATCACGCACACAAACACACTCTTTTTTTACTCACGCACACAAATACACTCTTTTTCTACTCACACACACAAACACGCTCTTTTTCTACTACACACACAAACACGCTCTTTTTCTACTCACACACACACACAAACACGCTCTTTTTCTACTCACACACAAACACACTCTTTTTCTACTCACACACACAAACACGTTCTTTTTCTACTCACACACGCAAACACATTCTTTTTCTATTAACACACGCAAACACGCTCTTTTCTACTCACACACACACACAAACACACTCTTTTCTACTCACACACAAAAACACACTCTTTTTTCTATTAACACACACAAACACACTCTTTTTTACTCACACGCACACACAAACACACTCTTTTCTACTCACACACAAAAACACACTCTTTTTTCTATTCACCCACACAAAAACGCTCTTTTTTTACTCACACGCACACACAAACTTTTCTACTCACACACACAAACACGCTCTTTTTCTACTCACACGCACACACAAACTCACTCTTTTTTCTATTCACACACACACACACACAAACACACTCTTTTTTACTCACACACACACAAAGACACTCTTTTTTCTACTCACACACACAAACACGTTCTTTTTCTACTCACACACGCAAACACGCTCTTTTTCTACTCACACACGCAAACACACTCATTTTTCTACTCACACACGCAAACACACTCATTTTTCTACTCACACACGCAAACACACTCTTTTTCTACTCACACACGCAAACACACTCATTTTTCTACTCACACACGCAAACACACTCTTTTTTCTACTCACACACACAAACACACTCTTTTCTACTCACACACATACTCACACGCACACACAAACACACTCTTTTTTCTATTAACACACATAAACACACTCTTTTTCTATTCACACACACAAACACGCTTTTTTCTACTCACACATACAAACACGCTCTTTTCTACTCACACACACGCAAACACGCTCTTTTTCTACTCACACACACAAACACACTATTTTTCTCCAGATAATTAACTTACCCTTATGCCTTTCTCTGTAGCTCCTCCTCCCTTTTATAGCTGCTTATAATTTTAAATGAGCACGCAGTCTTTGTTCTGTTCCGGTTAATAGATGATTCAAATGATTGATGTTCAGATAATTGATGTTCCACTGTACATATATTTAACACACAAACATACACACAAACATACACACTGTTGTCAGGTTATTACATTACAAGGAGCTAGCCTAGTGTCAGAAATAGCACTCCAGTTGGTGATGCTGCATTATCTTTTGTAGACCTATTGGAACCAATACTTCTCTACTACCAACACACACTGGAGAACACTTACCGCGCCATCACTTCAGCAGTGAGAGCTGGTCAAATGCGCTTGCAAATTTCGGTCTCCCTCCCGTGCGCCCACCTAGCTACATACAGCGCAGTGAATAGACAGCATCTGAAAGCTTATTATCACTTATTTCAACAAATAATCATCACCATTATTGTATCAGCCATCCTGCCGTATTCAGAATTTTTTTTAAAACACTTCTCTCTTTCTTCTGCTGGTCGCTGATGAATCCAGTGATAGCTCTTGAGGTCAAAGGTGAAGGTCAGCCTTTTTCTGCACAATCGTTATATTAATTCTATTCGCGTGATTCTTCCAATAACGCAATATCTTAAGAATCTACTTTACATTCTGCATTTTGGGTGTGGTGGGTCGGAGATAAACAGGGAATCTGGGAACCCCCAATTTTGGAAAACAGTAGAATCTAGTCTGTAAGCCAGTTATGGCGGAAAGCCAGCCACGAGTTCCTACTGAGGATGAGGTGAGTACATAGCTACTCCCTAGCTGATTAATAGATCGAGTGTTTGACTTACCTAGTTACTAGATCCATTGTTTGTTTATTAGATCCAGTCTTTTTCACTGGCCCACTGTTTGTATAGATAACTTTTACAAAAGGTTTGAAAGAATGGAAAACAGTGCTACCTACACACATGCCAAGTGCTTAGCATAATTTCAAGCATAATTTTTCCAAAAACTGAAATAAAAGAAAGAGATAAATTAAAGTCTGAGCATTCGATAAAACTAGGCATCAGCCACTGGAAAAATAGAGGGGAATTTATGTCTGAACATGCTCATAAAAATACTAACAAAAAGAGAGGGAAACTAATGTCTGAGCATGCTCACAACAAATGCACTGGCAACTGGAAAAAAGAGAGGGTAAAAGTCATGTTCCTGAGCATGCTCTTGAAAATAGACACCAGGTTCTTTTTATGAGCATGCTCAGACATGACTTTCCCTCTCTTTTTTTAGTTGCTAGTGTGTTTTTGAGGATAGTTAGACAAGGCTATCCCTCTCTTTTTGCTATAGTTTGTAACTATTTTACTCCAGTCATTTGAAGTCTATAATAGTTTGTTCCATTTGAAGTCTAGTTTGTTCCAGAAATACGGTAAGTTGTGTCATAAGAATATAATATATTTGTTGTAATGTTATTTATCTGCTTAGTTTTTTTGTATTTTTTTTTGTTTTTTTTTTGTTTTTTTGTTGCTGTTGTTGTGCTTGTTATCGTTTTATTTAAACTTTCTTACAATGTGTATTGAATTTGTATTTGGGAGGTATTTGTATCGTTTGCACTTTTATTAAGATTATGTTTTTTGTATTTTTTAATGCATATGTGTTAGAAATTTTATGAACAACAGCAGGTATCTTTCGAAAAGAAAAAAGCTTTTTACAATTTTTTTCATTGCATTTTAACTAAACAGTTGGTACCACTACATGAAAATTTTTAACAGTCAAGTTGTCATTTCTGTTGATTTACTACTAAAAGCTAGAAACTCTTCCACAGCTATATCTGTAAGCTAAGGCCTTGTACTACCTTCTATGCTATAGGGATTATGCTAAACAGCTTGCACAATAAAAAAAAACAACTGACTCGCTTCAATTAAGCAGACTGACTGGATTTTTGCTGAACTTGCTGTTCTGACAGGTCCCTACTTCTTAGCCTTTCTACCAGCTACAGTTGGGTCTCTAGAAGTAAGAACATCTAAGCCACTGTTGGCCCCAATATTTAAAATAGCATCTTTTTTTTTTTCATTCCTAGAAGTGATGCATGCGGTAAACAGTGAAGATTAAAACATTAACATCGTCGAACCAAAAAACTATATTTTATCGACTACCATATCGTTTTGTTTGTTTTTCAGCTCCTTCTGTGCAAAAAAAAATCGTTCTACTGAACAAAATTGAAAACCTATTTTTCTGGTGCATACTGTACATTATACAGGAAGAAACAACACATTCTCTTATTATGTGTTTGGAATATCGTGTAGTTATTGTGTGTTTGTGTGCACATATTTACGCATTGTACCAGTTGTATGTTTGTGTGTTTGTTTATTTTTCAATTTCTCAGCATTGTTTTTTACTATTTCATTTATTAAAATATTATTGTATTGTATTTAATCATTGTGTGGGAAATTGTATGTTTGTGTGTTAGCATGTAGTTGCTGTTGTTATCATTGCTGATATAGGAATAAATTTGTTTGTGTGTTTGTTTATAAGATATTTGTAGTCTTATATAAGTTTGTTTGTGTGTTTGCATGTTAAAGTCTCATTTAAATAGCACTTAGTGATGTTTGTTTGTGTGTTTGTTTATTTATCACTTTAATTATATATTTATTTGTTTGTATTTAGAGAGATCTCCATCTTCCAGTCTCACTTCACTGGGAGCATTGCCATACATGGAGTGAGGATGTCGAGCCTGACCAATGTGCAGTACTACATGATAAACTGCTAGTTATGCATTCTAATTATCGCACACTACACATCTCTACTGACCTTCACTCATGGACTACTACTGATGCACCATATAGAGGCTCGTCCCTAACTACCTACCAGTCTAAGTTTGTATTGGTTGGTGGACAGCTTCCCTACACTAGTGAACCCACTAACTCTCTGTTGACTAGTACTACTGGTCGAGACTGGAAGCCATTGCTACGTGCCATGCCTACTCGTCGCTACTACACATCATCAGTTAGTGGAGGATCACCAGAGGTCCTGGTCGTGGCTGGTGGGCGTGGCTCACATGGCGAGTACTTGGACGTAGTGGAAGTTCTACTCAACGACCATTGGACGACTGCAGACTCACTTCCTTCTTCATGCTATAACATGCGATCAACATTCCATAAAGGCAACTTCTACTTCACAGGAGGAACTTACAAGAGGAAGATTCTATTATTATGCAGTCTAGAGTCTATCATAGCATCTACTAGTAATGGCAGGACAAGAAGACAAACAATATGGAGGACAGTAACCACACTTACTAAGATCTTCGCTATCATCTCCTATGTATCGAATCTAATCGGCATCGATGAAGATTCTACCATTAGAAGTTACTCCAACAAGACAGAGGAGTGGATTGAGACTACTAGTGAGGGAGATAGACCACAACATGTTAGTGGATTTATAGCTACTGCAGTCTTGTCTACTGGACAGTTGCTGGTTGCTATTAGAGATGGAGTATACAAAGAAACTCTGTCAGGTTAGTGTAAGTAAATAGCAGCATCTCTAGAAAGCCATCTTGCCTTCAGTGATATTGGCTTCTCTTTAGAATGTCCCATTTATAGATTGTATGGGAAACTAAAGTTAGGTATTAAAACTTGTACTATAGTATAACTAGAATAATTATTGTGTTAATTATGTTAAAACTAAATATTTATTGTATTAATCATGAAATTATAATAAGTAAGGTAATTGATTGTCTTTGCCAAAATTGCAAGTGCTGGAATGCAGTTGCTTCTACTGGCAGCTGCTTCTACTGGCTTAGCTCCAGGCTATAAAACCAGCTGCCCACACTTTGTATTGCAAGAGCCGGTGCAGTGTGTGGTTTACTTGTATAGTATAACCAATGGGACCTTAATACATGTACCTACATGTAATTAGTGTTTTATTTGCAATATTTTATAATTCCTATTTTATTTATGTTCAATAGCTTTCAAGTATGAAGATGCATACAAACACTTCATTGTTTCCAAAGAAGTGTTGGAGCTTCTGTCTTTAAAGTTTATGTCCCTTGGTCCTCCAAGACAAGGCAAGAGTACAACTCTCAGGAGAATTCAAAAAGAGATCATAGATCTTCTGTCAGCAAAAGAAGAGGAGCAGATTCATGGCAGCACAGGCACAGTACAGTGTTGCTCCAATATGCTAGTCCAAGGCAAGTCGGATCCAACTACAGCAGAAAGAACCACAAATTGGACCATTGTAAGGAATCTCATTGAGGAAGCTTCTCTACTCTTTCACACTCTCAAAGATAGTTTTCAGATTGAATCCACTTCTGAGGCTACAGCTGATTCCCATAGAGGTAGTGACACCAGGGCAGAGGTCAGTCAGGCTAGCAGTACAGGGCAGTCTCACTCTGTTGAAGAGCCACCCCAATCTTCATTATTACAGAAGATGATGGCAAGATTGCAATCTTTTACCAGAAGTAAGCAACCCAGACGTAAGGGAATCACTCCACTCTCAACAGCACATGACCAACCAGCTGATCAGGCAGTATCATCACCAGATTATTCTGAAATAGCTGCCATATTCGAGACAGTGTCCAAACAACCACACTTTGCAGAAAATGTGAAACATTCCTTTAAAGTTTTTTTGAGAATGGAGGACACCGGAGGTCAGCCTGAGCTGATGGACATGCTACCAGCACTCACCATAGGACCTGGCCTCTACTTGCTGTTCTTTAGCTACAAGTTCCAACTAGATGAGGAGTATCGGGTCTTTTATCAGAGAGCTTCAGGAGAGACAACTGCACCAGAGAAATCTGAGTTTACTCTGCAAGAGATGCTTTTGCGTACTCTGGCCAGTATATCTTGCTTCAGTTCTTCCACCCATCTTCAACCTCTACCAGGACGAGACAACTCAGCCATTGGTGAGATACTGGAGTCCTCCAAGTCAGTAGTGTATATCGTGGGTACTCACAAAGACAAGGTTTCTGAGGAAGTCATCGCTACAGTTGACTCACAGCTTCAAAAAGTGATTGGAGACACTGACTCCTACAAAAATGGCATAGTTCAGTTCTGCTCAAAAGACAAGCTTGTTGTTTCTTTAGACAACATGGGAGGCGGAGTAGAAGAGATCGATCACTTGCATCAGCTACTGGAGAATGCCATGGAGAAACACTTTAAAAAGCTGAAAATTCCAGCTGTGTGGCTTCTGTTCAGCTTGTGTCTCCGCATGAGAGAAGTGAGGACAGCCAGCCTGGAGACCTGCTTGGCCTTGTCCCATGCCTTCAATATGACACCCTACGAGACCAAAGCAGCTCTGTGGTTTCTTCACCACCATGCCGGTGTTCTGATGTACTTCCCCAGTGTGCCTGGTTTGGAGGACCTGGTCATCATTGACATCCAGGTAGTGTATGACAGTATCACTGGTGTCATTCTTAAAGCCATGAGCTTTGATAGCATAGGTCAAGCCACATCAGAGAGATTCAGGAAGACAGGTCGATTCTCTATGACAGATTTGAAGACAGCTACAGCTGACATTTCAGGACATCTGATTCCACCAGAGCAACTGGTAGCTTTGCTTGCATATCTTCACTTGATAGCTGAGATTGTGTCAGTTGAATCTTCTGATACTAACTCAGTTTTAGAAGAGGAGAAAGAATACATCATGCCTTGCGTGTTAGAAAACACCAGTGCAAAGGAACTTGACCAATTCCACAAAGAATCTTGTAGCTCAAGTTTCGTGGAGCCTCTCTTAATATACTTCAGTAGTGGGTTTACTCCTATGGGACTCTTTCCTGCTGCAATGGCAAGTCTCGTATCCAACAAGTCCTTCACTTTCATTGGAGAAGGAGTCAAGAAAAACATGGTGCACTTTATGTATGGATATAAACAAATTCGTGTAACATTTATATCTCGATGCAAATATTTTGAAGTCGTAGTTTCGTGTGATCCTACTTTCCAAGACTCCATTCACCATGAATGTGCTGCTCTAAAACAAGAAATAGAAGGCACTCTAAAGAAAGCTAGTTCCAGAATGAACTACAACAGCTCCATGGACTACCAGTTTGCCTTTGAATGTCGTTCACATGAAGGAGGGAATCATCTTGGGAGAGTTCATGAAGTAGAGTCCATTCCTTCAGTCATGAAGTGTTTCAACCATTCACAAGGAATTGCACTTCAGAATAGACACCTCATTTGGTATGGACAGGTATGTAGAAATAGACTTATGTATTCTAACTTGCACTAACTAACAATTATTTTATTTGGTTTTAGAAATATGAGAAGAAAGATCCTGTGGTAGAGGTCTCTGAAAGTAAGTCAAGTTATTGTTTTTATTTGGTTTCATTATAAATGTTTTATTAATAGGTGGCAATAACTTGAGTATATTTCTGAGTGTGTATCCTGACTTGGTGCACTCAGTGAAGCCTTGTGTTATGACAGTAGCTGATCACTGCTACAGTATTGGACTCATATCACAGTATACCTATGACCAATTTCGTGAGCGTAAAGATCTGATTGATGAAGACAGAGCAAGGACTCTATTGGACAACATTCGTAGAGTCTTTTCATCGAGACCCTCAGCTCTCAAGGAGTTTGTTACTGTATTGTTCCAAACAGGAGAATGTAATCATTTAGCAGATAAAATACAGCGACAGCTCCAGTAAGTGTATTGTTATTATTGTAGTATTTGAATTATTGTATTGTTTGTGTAATAGAATTGTGGAATGAAGTCTGACAAAGCCACATGGACATACATTTTAAAACACTCATTGTATTGCACTTTATATATTTTGTATAATCATATCCCATATTTCAAATTTACACATTGTTAATTGTTACTTTTAAATAAATTTTCATTAAAGAATGCTTAACATAATAACAAAAACATTATGTGAAAGTAGTTTGATAATTAGTTACCAATATAATGGTCGCTTGTAGTCTGGTGTAGCCAGACCCTTTACCAACCACTACCCTGTATTATTGTATAGCACTTATTGGTACTTTATTAAACCACTACTCGTACAAAATGTCAGGAGACATGGCCATACCATTGCTTTGCGGCGGTCGATTACCGTTAGCCAATTACTGTGAATGGCCCTCCTAAATCACAAATCGATAGTCAGCCACTGTTTCAAAGCTAGGCTTAGCAAGTATGGCTTGTTTGAATATCTGTCTACTGCACCAACTCGACCATACAACTACTCCAGCAAAATGTTCACCCCCCCTCTTGTCTGACAGTATCTTGTTGGCAATCCATAGCCTCTCTTGTCTGGTAGCATCTTGTTGGCAGCGCACAATGATCCATCACCTCTCTTGTCTGGTAGCATCTTGTTGGCAGCGCACAATGATCCATCACCTCTCATGTCTGGTAGCATCTTGTTGACAGTGCACAATGTTTCAGGCAATGGATCCATAACCTCTCTTGTCTGATAGCATCTTGTTGGCAGTGCACAATGATCCATCACCTCTCTTGTCTGATAGCATCTTATTGGCAGTGTATATTGATCTATCACCTCTCTTGTCTGACAATCCACTCCTGATGAGCTGAGGAGAAGTCTTCAAAGTATCACTCTATAGTCATGGCAACTGCTATAGTCATGGCAAGTAGGAACATACTAAGGAGCCTGAGTTTACTGGCAGGAAAAGACCCGGCAACAACAGAGGCTACTATTCAACTATCATCATTGAACCAGCTTACTTTCTAGTTACCATACCATTGCTGTTGAGCTTGTAGTCAGGTTTTGTGGCAGTGATTTTGAGGCTTTCTTTACTCAATTCAATGTGGAAATTACTATAGATAACAGCACTTTAAAAGTACTGCCACGCCCCTTTACAGAATAAGAAGAGATAGTATTAATGACAATGGTAGGTTTATAAGCCTTTGTAGGGTTCTTTCCATACCACCAAAAAACAAAGTTTTGTCACCCGCACTTCGTTTTGTATTTGGCAGACTGTGCCACTCGCTGCCAAAGTCTGCGAGACAGTCCAGTACTAGTAGTCCCACCCCCATTCAATACTAGTAGCCACACCCCCATCCAATACTAGTAGCCCCACCCCCATCCAATACTAGTAGCCCCACCCCCAGATTGCGGTTCCAGCTAGGTTCTCTGCGCAAGTTTTTAAGGTGTTTTCTTTTAGTATTTTACTGCTGGAGTATCTCAAATAGTAAGTTACAGAAAAAAGTATAACAAATTAATTTAGTGCAGACTTTACTGAGTTGTACTGTCCTTCTAAAATATGTTCAGTTGAAGTTTGGCTGTTGCTTTATTAGTAGTTAGACATAAATAATAGTCTTCTAGCAAGTTCTTCCAGAGAGGGCTCTGGTGAAGAAAGAGCTGGGGTTATAATGGGGTATTTTTGCAACCTCAAATGTGGTTTGTAAGTGTTTCTGTATGGAATGTGGTCTGATAATGGAGTAGCCTCTCTTCTGTGACACTAACAATGAGACAGCCTGTGTCCTGTGATGTTGCTGCAATTTGTAGCTCGCTATCTTTCATCTTCACTGTAAATGAACTTCCATTGTTGAAGGAGCAAGTTTTGTGACACAGCTCTGTGGATGACGTCCCCTTTAGTGAGAATAGATACAAATTGGAGGCAGTCGCACCAGTAATCAATATAATCAATTGATACAATTATACTGCATAAATGCTAACAAATGAGTGCCTTTAATGTCTGTGTTTATATTTGTTTGTGTTTGTTTTGACAGCATATGCTCAAATCTCAGCTGCAACCATTCCATTCATTGAACATTTTACAGGGACATTCATTCAGGGACAGCTGCTTGATAAAACAACTCACAACTAACAACACTATGTGAGCTATTAGTGAAAAATGGCTGCTTATGTGTTTCTGTTAACGTGAGTGTAATCCAACACTTGAAATCAACCAAACATATCAATGGTAAAAAGCTAGTATATAGCCTTCCTCTGCAGCTGCCATGCCTGAGTTTTTTTTATTTATTTATTTTTTTCAGAACAGGAAACCTCTGCAATGTAAGATTGCAATAAAATTACAATATTTTTTTATTATAAACACAAGGGATAACATTATTTGTACTTTCATTTAAAAAGTTGAGAACTATAAGCATTATAGGCAGAATCCAAAGCATTATCAGTTGAGTTTATGAGAAATAGGGAATAACAAAGTAATAGTTAATATCGAGCCTTAATCTTGTCTTTAGTCACTCGTATTAGTTACAATTACAACTAGATCAGTCATATAGTCAGGTCCTTGGCTACCAAATTGCATGCTTCAATCACAACAGACATGATAGCTCAATAATACATTCATCTATTTGCTAATCTAACGTCTACAAAAATTACTTAATCATATCTGCTATAATACTAGAATTACTGTATCCCCATCTGCTCTAATACTACAACATTTCTTTTTTAATAAAATAATTATTATAATGTATTATTAAAAATTTAATAACAATGAGTACAGCAAAGTGCTTTTGCTAATGTAGTGAAGCTTTTCTTCACTTTGCTTTTCACTTGTTTGACCTTAGATCTTATTTTGGCCCCAAAGCTCTTCTTCTAAAATTAAATTTATAATTATATGATTACTATTGCATATGCCTAATACAATTTAGCAATGTATTAGTGTTTAAAATTAAAATTCATCGATCACTAAAGACAATAATTCCTACTTCTTTAATTCCTATTGTAATATTAAAAGCTTCAAATTTTTGACATGTTGATGCATATAATATAAAAAGTAGTGATAAAAATTGAGCTAGGCTGCAAATGAATTCACTAGTTATATAGGTCATGAGCATTGTTATATTAAACTGATTAATTTATTCATGTTGGCTTTTACTGTGTTGTATCTATATATGTTTTGTCGTGCACGATAACGGAGTTGACTTTTATAAAGAATTAACCATCTGCCTGCCCGTGTGCAAACATAACATTTTGGCTACATAACATTTTGACGAAGAGGATGGCTGTCCATGGCCAATTGTACTTGTACCTCTTTGATAGTACTGTGGAGGACTGGAAGACATTCATTGTACAGGCGGAACTATATTTTGCAGCCAATAGAATCACAGGCCAGCAATATGCTACCGATGCAAGGATAACAATCACAAGGTGTTTGAGTGCAGACATCGCAACTCCACTTGCAGCAACTGTGGTAAGAGAGGGCACTTAGCGATGGGACCGTGGAAACTAATTGTCGATTGTTTCACCAATGTGTTTAAAGACGCCGCCGGACATATTAAAGGACACAAAGCAAAGCTATAACAAGAAAGAAAGTGTTCAGCCCAGATTTTTTCGTCCTTGTAACGTACCTTATTCTCAGAAAGAAAAGGTGGATAAATTGACTTGCCTTGAGACAGCTGGAATTATTGAGACAATCACATCTTCAGACTGGGCAGCACCAATAGTCCCTGTTGTAAACAGAGACTGCTCAATAAAAATCTGCGGAGACTACAAATTAACTGCTAATGTGGCAACAATTTATGGAATTCTGCCCATTCCTGAAAATAGAGGACATATTTGTCACCCTCTGGGTGGAAAAACATTCATGAAACTCGACCTAGCACATTCATACAACCAATTGGAGCTGGACGAAGAATCAAAGAAATTTACTGTCATTAGCACTTCTAAAGGCCTATATCAGTACAATTTTTGCCATTTGGAGTGTCATCAGCACCAGCTATTTTTCAGAGGACTGTGGAAAATATTCTCCAGGGTATTCCAAGAGTGTCTGTGTGTACTTAGATGAAATACTGGTGTCTGGAAAGTCTGAAGCTAAGCATCTGAATAACTTGGAACAAGTTTTGTCACGACTACAAGGGGTCGAAGCTCACCTCAAGAAACAGAAGTGCGATTTTATGAGGCCATCGGTGGAGCACTTAGCTGGAACATGTTATTTCGGAGTAGGGGATTCAGCCAACCAACAAGAAAGTTCAAGCCATACATTGAGCACGGGTTCCATACAATTAATAACAATTAAAATCATTTCCTAGTCTGTAAATTGTTGCCTAATTTGTCTAATACTCTTGCTCCTTTATACAGTTTACTTCAAGCTAAGAGACTATGGTGCTGGACCTTGCCCCAGCAGAGAAGAAATACTTGCAGCTAGAGAAAGAAGCATTGGCCATAGTATTTGGAGTGTGTCATTTTTACCAGTATATCTACGGTTGTAGTTTACCATACTATCGGACCACAAACCACTTGAAGACCTACACAAAGAATTGAAGGTGATACTGGCAATGGCATCCACAAGAATTCAACGGTGGGTGCTGACCTTAGCAGCCTATTCCTATCACATCTAATTCAAGAGTGGATAGAATAATGCCAACGCCGATCTGCTGAGTTGCTTAGCTCTACCTGATTCTCTGTCATCAATTCCAGAACCTCAAGAGACAATTCTGCTAATGGAAGCGTCTTCACACATCAAAGCCTGGACGGCAGTAGATCCCATACTTGGATAATTTAAAGACTTGATTCTACAAGGCAAAGAACAACCTAATAGTGACATGTGTAAGTCTTACCATTCTAAGTTTCAGGAGCTCAGTGTGCATAGTGGGTGCATACTGCGGGGGAACTGAGTGGTGTTACCGCCAAAAGTATGTCAGAAAATTATCAAGGAGCTACACAAGAGCAATCCAGGGATTTGCAGAATGAAAAGCTTTGCATGATCCTATGTATAGTGGTCAAACATGGATCAAGATTTGGAGAAAAAGATTAAAACTTGCAAGGATGTCAACAAAATACACTACAGAATAAATCAGTACTAATTCACCCATGGGGATTTCCTCAAAGACCTTGAGTTAGATTGCACCTAGATTGTGTTCGACCATTGAAGGGAAATTATGTTTTTAGTGTTAATTGATGCCAACTTAAAGTGGCTTGGGGTCGAGGTTGTGCCATCAGCCTCAACAGGTAACACTGCTAAACAATTAAGGTCTGTGTTTGTTACACACGGATTACCTGAAATATTAGTGACCGATAGTGGTATGTACCTGTTTTACTAGCCAATAATTTAAAGAATTTACTACCAGAAATGGAATTTGCCACATCTGTATGGCAAAGTACCATCTAACTTCCAATGGATAAGCAGAGAGAACGATCAGGATTGTAAAAGAAGCAATTAAGAAAGAATCCAAGTTCTTTTTCTTTTTCATTACAGACTCATTCCCCAGTCGACTACTGGTTTGCCACCATTAGAGCTTTTACTCGGATGATGTCCACGTTCCAATTTGATTTAATCAAACCCGATTTGTATCAATGTGTTATAACTAAGCAAGTATCCATTCCATCTCAGAAGGGGAAGGAGAATGAATCGAGTTCGAGTGTTCAGAGTTGTGTATTCGTCAAGAACTTTTCCCAGGGTACTATAGCTCGAGCTAGTGGTCCACAGTCATTAATTGTGAACCTTGTAGACGGTTGAACTGTACAACTCCATGGGAATCACATTTGTCTTCGAGACCCAGAGAACAACATTGAGATAAAAGATGACCAAGATGACTGGACGTGTCTTGTACCTACCCACTAATTATTAGTGGAAGTAATGAAACAACAGCTTTGGGAGTAGAAGAGCCAATGTGCATTGTACCTCCAAACTTACCTGCACCTCCTCGTGGTCGATCTTCGCATCAGATATGTCCTCCGAATTAATACAGCAGGGAGTATTATCTTAAATAGGGAGGAAGTGTTTTATACTGATTAATGTTCATTATTGGTTTATTCATTATGTCATTTCCTGTGTTGTATCTATATTATGTCATTTATGCACAATAACAGAGTTGACTTGTTATAAAGAATTAACCCCTCAATCTGCCTGCTCACATGCAAACATAACAAGCATATTTTGACTGTTAAGCAAATCAGACATTTATGTTCACAATATGACGTAGCTATTTAGTTGTTCATTGTTGTCCAGTTTTAATTCCGGCTATTCTTGCATCAATTTTAAATATTACATACTGCAGTGATACATGCACCGTATATTGTTGGCACTGCTAATTTGTAATTAAAATTAAATGGTTTTGCTAACTCTGTGGTTATAATTAAATACAACTAACACTGTCTAGCAATGTGGTGCCATACTCACTTATTATTTGGTGTTGTTCACCTTTTAATCTTATTTCACACTATTTGTTCACTTTCAGGAGCGGATCCAGTGCTAGCAACAGGGAGGGCCCCAAATATAATTGTGTCAACAGTTAAGAAATATAAATGAATTAATTGTACTTAATTTGATTATTAATATTATGAGTGAAGAGTATGTTAGTATGAAATTGTCCTGTAATACTGTAGAGCCTATATTATTGGTACATTTGTCCTTATTAAAAACAACAACAACTTGGTTGGGAGGGGGGGGGGGGCTGGCCCCCTCAGCCCCCCTCCCCCTCCCAACCAAGTTTTTTTAAATTTTATAAATTAGCCTCCTGCATTATTTTTCCTATGTTTTTTCCCTATGACAGCTGTATCAGTTAACAAAAATTAAATTTCTTACTTTTTTTGTTACAGGATGTTTGTCTCCTTGAGATATGTCTAAATTAGACTTTGTCTTTATTTCTTTTCTTTCTCGTACTTCTTCGACCTTTTTATGCAGAGATAGCTAGATTATTTGTTCAGCATACTCTAACAGCATTTTAAAGAAAGTGGATATAGCATTGAATAAGTCTTCTATGCAGTGTACATCTTATTATCTCTCTACTTGGTGTAAACTATTATTGCATTTTCATTTAGTAGCTTATTTCATCCTTCCATATAAAACCAGATACACCAAATAATGAGCAAGAAAGGTAAACTAAATTGATCACATGCATTATTTTTCCTATGTATTTTCCCTATGACAGCTGTATCAGTCAACTAAAAATCAAACTTCTTACTTTTTTTGTTACAGGATGTTTGTCTCCTTGAGATATGTCTAAATTAGACTTTGTCTTTATTTCTTTTCTTTCTCGTACTTCTTCGACCTTCACTGCTGAAGCCTCTGCTTCAGTACATACATCTTTCTGGACTCTTTGCTTTAGTTCCAGTTCCAGTTCTATGTTCTGACTTAAATCACTTTTATCTTCCTCTGCTGACTCCTTCTTTATCTCTAGCGAATGTTGCATGCTAAATGTAGACATCCTGCATGTTAGTGGTTCAAAACTTGAATCAGAACCCATACTTGGGCAGGTATCTATAGTTGAGTATGATTCTGAATGAACTTTAGTTGGTTTTACAACTTTTACATCAATAATGGGTGAAAATAGCACTTTAGAGCCACATTGTTTATATGTAGCTGATTGTGAGCGAACTAATGCTCTCTCATGACTTGATTGTCTCAGTAAGACATGATCAGCACTTCTTGACTTGAAAATAACAGCATAATTAATGCCATCTTTTCCTTTGCTGATACAGTTCTCGAGTGTAATTTTACAACATTCTGCAGCGTTATCCTCTTCAACTTCTAATGTAACATTTCTCTCTCCAACTTTGGCAACATCAACCTCTGAAACTTCCTCTTCCGAATTGACATATTTTTGAATTCTTTCTTTCTGTTTCCATTCTGTAGCCTGATTTAACGGTTCACAGTGTTCTTCCTCTGTTAACAACTCCATTCTCATCTCTAGTGACTCATGGTGCATGTTAAATGTAGATTTTCGAGATATTAGCTTCATCTTCATTCCTCACCAAATCAGTTAAGATATCTTCCTCATTTACTTCTGTTGCCAATTCAGCACAAGCCATTTCACCTGCTTCAGTAGTGATAGCTTCACTAACTTCTAATAAATCTTCTCTTTCTTCTACTTTGGCAGCATATAATGTCGAAGTCTCCCCTACAGTGCAGACATCATTATGGACTTGTTCTTTCTTTTCCAATTTGATGTCTGATAGCTCAATTTGTAACACTTTTGTTTCATGAATATTGGAATCCTTGATTTCCTCAAAATTTTCCACAGCAGCCATACTAATATGAAATAAATTATTTGCCAAATTACGTAAGTAACATTTATTAGCCACAAAACTTCAAGTATTAGGCATAAAATGTCTAAGTGTCAAAGAGAAAAGAATAAAAGTGTTTAAAATGTTAAAGATTTCATCTAGCTAATGAAGACATTGCCATTATTTTTGCACCCATTAGCTGTAGTGTATGTTTCACTTTACTGACATTACACTGCCAGAAAGAGACCAAAGCAAAATAATATTGTAAATTAGTGAATAAAGTGTTGATAACTAGTTTGTTAACCTCTACAATAGCCTTGTAAATTTTTTTGTTAATTCTAATTACCAAGACAATTTACAGATATTGTTTCAGTTGTAAATGGACATTTTTCACCCTGTGTGACCTTTCCATAGCAACAACTTCAAAATGTTACGTTCAACATACTATATTACTCTCTCAAATATGTTAACTGGAATATCTTAATTATTATGAATCCGTATAACTAACTCACTTTTAGGAACTGAGTTGTTAACTGTTCTGTTCCTTATATCAATCCAATGGTCTAACTTTGATTGGTTCTGTTCCTTATATCAATCCAATGAAGTTTAAACTAATGGCAAGAAATCTGAACTTGTTAATGGGTCCACAAACCACTTAAAAGTATCCACAAAAAACCTTCCTATGACACTTGTTACTTAAACTGATGTTATGTTTGGAACTCCAAAATTGATTACTAAAACCAGCTACCACAAGAGTTCTATCACAAAAATTGTACCATTACAACTGTCTATAAACACAACCTCCCTAGTACTGCAACATTTCTATTACAACAGCTACTATTACAATTATTAACCCTCAGCGCGCATGAGCGAGTGGGTTATAGTAGACATTTTGTCTGTCAGTCTGTCTGTCGGTCTGTTTGTCTGTCTGTCTGTCACAGCTCTGATTTTGGAGATTACCAATAATTAACCGTTGATTTAGGTATGAACCTACTCAGAATGAAGCTCCACATAGGTACCTGCCTTAGTGGGTAATGTACCCTACCATCACGTCATAATCACATGAGCAAATAGTTTCTTGCAGCCTGGAGTGTAGTTTACTTTTTAGTGTTTCTGACCTGTTTAGCTTCTTCTCGTATGAAGACTGTTTCTATGTACCATTTTCATTGCTTGAGCTATATTGATGCCTGATAAAATAGCTAATGGATTGCTTGCTCTTTTGGTCCGAGATTATATTGTAATAGATAGATAGTGTTTAGTAGCGCTGAGGGTTTGTACCACCTTTGGTGCTTCATTTAAACTGTATTTACTTTGTCAGCTGACCTTGAGCTACACTGATCAATGTCCAATCTTCATAATAGCCTCCCACTTCAAAAATATAATCTAACTTCACCAAAAAATTGTGGGCTACTCTGCATTACCCCTACTAATGGTGGCACTCTACAGAGAAGTACTTCTGCTAGGCAAAAAAAAAAAGTACCTTATAAATTCAGCTTGAGCACAAGTCTAGGGGTGCTTTGCTGGTTGAAAAACAAGTTTCTGAGCTCATCTCTTTCTAGCCTAACAATTAAAGCCAAGTAGGATAGTGAACAAAGTAGCTATAGCAGAGATTGTTATAGTAAACATTTTATATAATTATTGTGAATGTAAATGTTGTCTTTTCCAGCATGCTATTAATGTTTCTTTTTAACTACAAGATATACGCACATACATTTTACCTAGACATCGTGCATTATCTTTTTTGCTGTGCCCTTTTTAGTAATACTACTTTCCCTATTTACACACACAGAAGTATTGATGAGTGAGCCAAGCCTAGTTGGGCGGAGCCTTTCACTTGTTCTTATCCCTATACTATAGGTCTCTCTATTGGCACTATTACTGAAGGACACTGAACCTGCACATTTCCACGCTAACTTGAACGAATTATCCAATTTTTTTCCTATTTGAAGGTAGGCAGAACAAGCATTGAATAAGCGTTCTAGACTCGCTCGAGGGTTAACTCTATTGTGGTAGAGAAACCGTCGGTGATTAAAATTGTGTGCTAGTAATTTTGTTGCGAAACAGTACTGTTAGTATCTAAGTAACAACTATTTGAACATCCTCTAGGATAATTCGTTAAAGCTAGTGTAGACATTTGCAGGCTCAGTGCCCTTCAGTAAAACCTGCCAAGGGACCTCCCAAAAGCGAGCTACGAGTCTACGTTGGATTGATATAGGGATAAGAACAAGTGAAAAGTGAACCACTGAAAGTATCTAAACTCCAAGTTATATCTAAGTAACAATTATTTGAACATCCATCATGTTCTTATCCCTATATTAATCCAATGTAGACTTGTAGCTCGCTTTTGGAGGTCTCTCTATTGGCACTACTACTGAAGGACACTGAACCTGCAAATTTCCACGCTAACTTGAACGAATTATCCAAGTGGATGTTCAAATAATTGTTACTTAGATATAACTTGGAGTTTAGATACTTTCAGTGGTTCACTTTTCACTTGTTCTTATCCCTATATCAATCCAATGCAGACTTGTTGCTGTGTTTGGAGGTCTCTATTGGCACGTATTACTGAAGGACACTGAACCTGCAAATTTCTACTCTAACTTGAACGAATTATCCAAGTGGATGTTCAAATAATTGTTACTTAGATAGTAACTTGGAGTTTAGATACTCACTCTTAACTTGTTCTTATCCCTATATCAATCCAATGTAGACTTGTAGCTCGCTTTTGGGAGGTCCCTTGGCAGGTTGAAGGGCACTGTACCTGCAAATGTCCACTATAACTTCAACGAATTATCCTAGAGGATGTTCCACACAATTTTAACCACCGACGGTTTCTCTACCACAATAGTGAACCCTCGAGCCAGTCTAAAACGCTTATTCAATGCTTGTTCTGCCTACCTTCAAATAGAAATCAGGCGTCACCGGTGGTCACCCGTCACTTTTTTTTAGCGCCTAGGGAATCCTCAGCGTAACTTCGCCGCTCATGGCTCAACTCCCCCGACTGAGAACAATACTGTCACTGTGGCCTATAAATATATCAAACAGCGCTTTCAGATAACTTACAACCACCACCACCAGAAAATGAACTACAATAATGTTGACCGAATTGTGTCAAAGAAGTCGAATATGACAGGAGACGACCAAATTGTGAGAGGTGTCCAGGACAATGCGGGTGAAGATCGATAAACGAAGGGATCCTTACGAAATGGGGTCGACTTCAGCACACAATAACACAAGGGTCTAGGTACAAAACGACTTGCTACGACCACACACAATAAACAAACAATCCTTGATTTTCAACTGCTTTACACAAGTGCGTCTTGCTCATTCACCAATTGTTAAACTAAAATTAAACGGTAACTGAAATAGTACTTTATTATTAGCTCGCAGGTAACAGCACAGCCAAAAATAAGTTTAGGGTTGGTGTAGTCTTGTCTCCACTGGGTCAAGTTAGCAGTGGACTAGTTTCATTCATAGAAGTAATTGTTATAGCTTAAGGGTGGCCGCACACAGCCTACGCAATTTTTTGTTGATGGTTGCTATGCACGATTACTACTGTTGTATACTTACAGGGGCTTCTCCACTACTACACAAGAACAAAGTACCTGCCGAAGGAGCCGCTCACTTATTTTAGAGCGAATCTGGAGGAAATATCTGGGCCTGGTTATAAAACTTTGTAGCACTTTTTCGGAACGTGGGTAAGTTGGAGCTCCGCAATTTAATGCACTACTAGCCGAGCCGATACTCTAATGCAAGACAACGAGTTCTTATCCATTTCACTATTGCTTTATGATTGTAATGCAGTTCATTTTTTTTTGGTTTACCCGTGTTTAAAATTTTTGTGCCGTTCTCATTATTAGATTACAAGAAAAACTGATACAAATTTTGGAACTTTCATTCCACTCGCAATTCTTAAGAAATAGCCCCACCCCCATATCTCGTACTACGAGTGCGCGAGCAATTTTTTTTCAATTAGTTTGTATTGGTTCTAAAAATAGCCCGCCTATATCAAGAGTAAACAAACATCAATACAACAATAACAAGGAAGTCAGAAGAGAGTGCAGTTTATTGGAGATAGCCAGAGGTGAAGGTATTAGATCTGCGCAGCTTGGGAAGTCTTCGCTCCGCAGAAATCGAGCCTGGTGGATCCATCCGCTTGAGTTCAGGTGCGCAGAGTTCGGAGAACGGCTACTGGAGGATAGGCAGCCTGGTGCATTTTGCCGCGTGAGCTCAGACGACGTATGGAGAGTTGCTATAAACGAATATGAGACAACAAGAAGCTAAACTAAAACACCACAACTTCGCAAAGTATACTTCTGCTCGCGTATTATCGAATGGTGGGGTATTGGCAGGGAATAAATTAATGTCCGGATCTACAGGCGGTGCTCGTTGCTATGTGTGCGGCCACCCTTAATATTAAAAAAAAACAATTTTGTAGCTTTCATGTTATTATGTTGAATGTGAAATGTTTTCCTACTAGGGGTGAGTTTCAGCACTCATGGCTGGGGCTAGGCTAGCAATAAAACAAAAATGATTTTGAATGAGGAATCACCACACAGTTTTGAGCCTCAACCTAAATCGAGACTTGCTTACTGTTGTAGTGTAAGTGCAGAAAAGTGGGCGAGCAAGGGAGACCCTCGCTGTACTAATGATTATCAACTGAGATTTACTATACTTTAAACGTTAACATTGGCGCCGGTGCAACAAATTTTGGAGAAAAAAACAAAAGACTGCAAAATAATGCCAGAATTTCTCTGCTACACATAGGAGACCTAGGGGGAGGACAGACGTTTGCAGTTAAGTCTTGAGGACCTCATTTTCTTCTCTATTAGTGGCGGTGGTAGTAACTAAGAGAATATAATAAGATACTTGATCTACTAGAGCTTGGTACAATAGACAATTTCAACGGCGCTTACTTCTTTAGAAAGGCGGTCAGCATAAGTATCTTTTGTTTTATCGGTCAGCATAAGTATCTTTTGTTTTATCTACCTTTACCCAAGTCGTCCTTTAATTTGATAGCTTATCCATTGAAAATCAATTGTCCAATATTCTAGTCGTGGAGAAAATACAATGTAAGTATTGTGCTGGTATATCTAGTGAAAAAGTGTGTATTGATGTGTAAAATAGTCGTGTGTTTCCAAGAATAGCACAAATTAATTTAACAACAACGTTTAGCTAACAAAGAAACATTACAAGCCTAGCATTCAAATTTTGTGCTGAAGTACATCCACTATTTTAGTGGTTAAAGGGTCTGGCTACACCAGACTAAGTTATGTGTGGTACCAACAGAATGTATTGTCCATTAGTGAAGTTATGAATGTAAGTTGTGTTGGTATATCCAATAAACAAGTGTATGTGAAAGTGTCCTGTTTTACAACTACTGTTTTCAAGAATACCACAAATTTAAACTAATGACTATTACCTGGGTGTAGCGATAGCAGACTACTTATAACCATGACAACTGCAGTTATTCGGGACAAGCAGAAAATGAACTCCTTAAGTTTGTACGACTTAGTGCTCCCGCAAAAATATCTGTCCTGTCGGAGACAACTAGACTCAAAATGTAGATATTGAGTTACCTGGTATAACACGAGTACAGATCGATGAACAAAAGTATTCTTTTTCAGTAGTGTGTGAAAATGTGTTAGACCTGCTAGTGAACACAAAAAACAACAGGGTAGAAGTTCAGAATGACAGAATGACAAAGTCAGTCCACTTATATAGAGAACAAATAACCCCGATTCACATTATTGAGTTATCCCTGATAATACTTCCCTCCTCTGCGATTGGAACGGTCTGATTGAACGCGCCCAATATTCCCGCTTGTCAGGGTGAGGTGAGTCACGGTCTCATTTTTTTCTGCATCGTTTTGCATGTACTTCAGAGAGTGGCCCGGTAACCCCAAATCAATTGTGTCCAAGTATTCCAAACAAGGGACAAAAGAAAGTGTGCCAGGAGAGTCTCCACTTGCTAGATATCCTGTAATGGCTGTTCCCCAAGATGATTTTACAATGCCTGTCAACTTATCCAATGTCAGTGGTTGCTGCTGTGCGTTTAACGTTTATGTTGTTTGGTGCCATAAAATATTTGAAGATTTTCTGTATAGCAATCTAGAAGTTTCCATGCTTTTTCAGTTATTTAGTGGACATTAACTACAGAGAAAAAACTAGAAAATTCAATATATTTAGCCAAATTAGTATACTATCCATTAGATGATCCTTTTTAAAAGAAACTAAAACAGCCTATAGGTATTTGGTAAATGAAAATTAAGCAATTAATTGTTACCCAGTCCCAAAAAAGTGAGTGATATGATATCTGCTAGGAAAACTCCACTAGTTAAATTTGCCTGATAATTTCTAAGAAGCTATTCAATAGATACATACTTTAAGGGTGTGGCTACATCCAAGCTATTTTTGGTCTCATAGGTAAAGTAAATTAATACAAAGCGTGAGCTCCTTAGCTGCCTACTGCTACGTTTTGTGAAAACAACCAATGCTATGTTTTCAGTAATGTCATCTTTGTCACAATGTAAACCTCAGTAATTGTGCCAGGTTGTGTAATAATAGAAGAGTTACATTAATTCTGATCTCAATTGCCTCACTAATTTCAATAGCTAAATGATATCAGGCTAAGCTGTATCAACTTACTTATTTGAAGTGTAGATGTTTTCAGTGGTTCACGTTTCACTTGGCTATTATCCCTGTAGATGCCACTTATTGCTGAAGGGCACTACCTCCAAATGTTCACACTAACTCTAACGACTTCTCCAAGTGGATGTTCAACTAATTGTTACTTAACTGAATTGTTTCACAACAGATTTACTAGTACACAATTGTAACTACCGACGGTTCTCTACCACAATAGCTCCAACTTAGTTTCCCCCGAAAGTCAACTGAACGGTACCCTGGAGCGCCTCTGAAACGCTTATTCAATGTTTGTTCTGCCTACCTTCAGTGAGAAATCTGGCGTCTCCCGTTGTCACCCGCCGCTTTATTCAGCGCCTGCTGGTAATTCGTAGCCTGCTTTAGCGCCGTTCAAGGCTCAACTCTCTGCAGTCTCAGTGTGTCTGTGGGTAAAGGTATTCATTTAAGCGCTTTGCTCCGTTTTTCATCCCGGCTTATACTTAATAGTTAGGCGCTGCAAAGCGTTCGGCCCTTTTTAGGGTCTCTCTGGCCGCCCCAAGTATAGATACAAAACACATAGATACAAAATTCGTGCTCTAACAAGCTATTGACTGTTTCTCTAAGTTTTGTGAGAAGGTAAGCACTACATCTATCAATGCTATTTTTTTTAGTAATTTTATCTTAGTCACAACGTATGTCTCAGTATCTGTGGGGCTCTGTTAGTGTCCCTCTGTTAGTGCCTCACTTATTATGTAACAATAGCATAGTTTCACTATGTACATTGTCAATTGCTTCTCTAATTCCACTATGTTATCATCTGGCTATCTAAAGATGTGTATCAACTTACTTCTTTGAAGTACTTTTCTTATTCCTCAATCCAATATAGACTTGTAGCTCATTTTAGAGAGGCCTTTATAGCCACTTATTACTGAAGGGCACTGAACCTGATAATGTCCACACTAGTTTCAACGAATTTTCCAAGTGGATGTTTAAATAATTGTTACTTAGATAGTAACAGAATTGTGTTTTTAATGGTCTTAATTAGTAAATAAAATTATCCTTACTGTAGCTATTGTATATTATTATATTCTTAGTTTATTCTAGCTTTTTTCAGTAATGATCACAATAATTATGACTATATTTCTGGTTAGCCGAACTATTTATTTTTTGGATTGTAAGCAAAATATAAAATATAAAAACTAGAAATTTCGTTATTATATAGAAATACTTTAGTTTGCTCATTAGAATTGAAGTTTATTATTGTATTGTTATGACATTCTTAAATGTTTCTGAATGTCAGCTAGACATGATCACATGCTTTGACACCTGCAACAGCGAGATTTTTATTGATAAGAAACTCGTATAAGCTAGATTACTAAACTGACTGACAAGTAGAACTTGGAATGGCTAATGAAAATTGTCCATAAGGACTTGAAACAAAGAAGCACATATTCGATCAACCTTAGTCACTCACTTAGTTACAGCTACAACTAAATCAGTCACAGGACAGAAATTTGTGCAAACATGAACACTAGCTAAATGCCAGTCCTGTTCTAACAATGAGTGTTCAAATTTTTTTTGTTTATTCGTAATATGTCAGATGGCCCCCTATTCTTCTTCGTAATGTTCTCCATGCCAAATTTTATGTTTCAATCACAATAGGCATGAAATTCAATAAAACATTCAAATTTGCTATTCTAATATCTACATAAATTACTTTATCACCAAATTGCTATAATATTAATATCTACTGAATTACTGTGTCACCCATTTTCTATAATACTACAAAAATAATTTTTAATATATTTTATTGCAAAAAAATTAATAACAATTAGTACAGCAAAGTGCTTTTGCTAATTTAGTCAAGCTTTTCTTCACTTTGCGTTTTACTTGTTTGACCTTAGATCTTATTTTGGTCCCAAAGCTCTTCTTCTAAAATTAAATTTAAAATAAAATTATATGATAATCTTGTACATGCCTTACTATGTATAATACAAGTAAGCTATGTATTAGTGTTTAAAATTTAAATTTATCACCAAAGATAAAGATTCCAATCGTAATTAAAAAACTGAACATTATTGACATGCTTTTGATACTAACAATACATAATTCAGCGAGCGAGCGAAGCTAGCGAAGCTGACTCTCAGTCATGTTCAATTGAGATTTCAGATATATATATATAGGTATGTATGCGTACGTCAAAAATTTCGCCCGCGCTTCTAATTACGTAAGTTAGGTAAAGCGTTCACAGTTCCAGTATTTTTCAATTAACGAGCGCGGAGAATCCTGCTGCCTACGCAACTTTCCAAAAAGGTTATAGCTACTCTCTTCTTGAAACAATTGTGAAGTCTTTGTCAAGCTGAGCTTCTTTGCCACTGCTTTCGAAGTTTATCCAGGTAATTCTGTTACTCTTCATGCCTAATCATTGCTATTATTTAGCGATTTCCTTCACAAATCATCTTTACCTATACTCATATATTTACTCGCTCGCCATACATTTGCGCTATTCGAGCACACCACTAGTTTATTTGTATATATGTATGGACGTACGTAAGGCATTTTTGTACTTTGACCCTCGCGTTTTTGTGTTAGTTCGGTTGTCGACCCCGTCCCAAATTGCACTAAACAGAATCCTCTGGTTTATCGATCAGTACCCGTATCACCCTAGAAATTGAATTGTTTACTTTGAATTCTTTTGAGGGTGCAGTTAAAACTTGAAAACTTAAGGGACTTCCATTTCTATTCGAGTTAGTGGCGATGGTAAGTCAATGCTCTCTTTGTCATGGTTATAAGCCGTACGCAACAGTACTTATTTGAAAATACATTGTCTACTAGACTACCGCGAAGGTAAGTCTGTGTAGGTGCATGTCCAGTTGTGTCTTAGAAGTCAAAATCATTCATATCAAAATAGTATTGTCTTTGGGCTCGCTCGCCATTTGTGCTCAAGCACATCACTAGTTATAATAAACAGTGATAAAATTTGAGCTGGACTGCAAAAGAATTCAGAAGTTTAGGTCATGAGAATATATTTTGATAGTATGTAAATCAGCTGTTTTATGTTCACAATATGACATAGCTGTATAGTTGTTCATTATTGTCACCATTTTAATTGCAGTAATTCTTGCATTGACTTTAAGTATTACAAACTGCAGTGATACATGCACAGTATATTGTGGGCACAGTGAGTTTGTATTTAAAATTAAAATGTTTTGCTAACTATAATGGTTTAAATACATATAAACTAACAATGTCTAGCAATGTAGTGGTATACGTGCTCATTATTTGGTAATGCTCACCTTTTAAACTTAATTTACGCTATTATTAGACCTAAAAGTTGTTCACAAGATGCTATGGTAGGTATTTGTACAGGACCTGTCAAAGTTTCAGTCAATTGAGAAAATGAATGGAACAATAAGGGAGTAGGCGTGTAAGTAATGCAGAGATAACTAGATTATTTGTTCAGCATACTCAACAGCATTTTAAAGAGAGTGGATATAGCATTGAATAGGTCTTCTATGCAGTGCACATCTTATTATCTCGCTACTCGGTGTAATTACTATTGCATTTTCATTTAGTAGCTTATTTCATCCTTCCATATAAAACCAGATACACCAAATAATGAGCAAGAAAGGTAAATTAAATTGATATCATGCATTGTTTTTTCTATGTATTTTCCCTATGACAGCTGTATCAGTTAACTAAAAATCAAACTTCTTACTTTTTTTGTTACAGGATGTTTGTCTCCTTGAGATAAGTCTAAATTAGACTTTGCCTTTATTTCTTTTCTTTCTCATACTTCTTCGACCTTCACTGCTGAAGCCTCTGCTTCAGTACATACATCTTTCTGGACTCTTTGCTTTAGTTCCAGTTCTATGTTCTGACTTAAATCACTTTTATCTTCATCTGCTGACTCCTTCTTCATCTCTAGCGAATGTTGCATGCTAAATGTAGACATCCTGCATGTTAGTGGTTCAAAACTTGAATCAGAACCCATACTTGGGCAGGTATCTATAGTTGAGTAAGATTCTGAATGAACTTTAGTTGGTTTTACGACTTTGACATCAATAATGGGTGAAAATAACACTTTAGAGCCACATTGTTTATATGTAGCTGATTGTGAGCGAAGTAATGCTCTCTCATGACTTGATTGTCTCAGTAAGACATATCAGCACTTCTTGACTTGAAAATAACAGCATAATTAATGCCATCTTTTCCTTTGCTGATACAGTTCTCGAGTGTAATTTTACAACATTCTGCAGCGTTATCCTCATCAACTTCTAATGTAACATTTCTCTCTCCAACTTTGGCAACATCAACCTCTGAAACTTCCTCTTCCAAATTGACATATTTTTGAATTCTTTCTTTCTGTTCCCATTCTATATCCTGATTTAACGGTTCACAGTGTTCTTCCTCTGTTAACAACTCCATTCTCATCTCTAGTGACTCATGGTGCATGTTAAATGTAGATTTTCTACATGTGAGTGGCTCAAAGCTTGAATCAGAATCCATACTTGAGCATGAATCTATACTGGAGCATGATTCTGATAGAATTTCAGTGAGAGGTATTATTTTAACATCAATAAATGGTGAAAAGAGCACTTTCAATGCACGTCTTTTATATGTAGCTGAACGTGAGCGAAATAATGATTTCTTAGGACAAAATATTTCTTGTTTCAATAAGATATGATCCGCACTTTTTGACTTGAAAATAAAAGAATTTTCAATGTCGACACAACTGTCCCTGCTATTGGTATCAGATACAATATTACTATTCATTTCATCACTTTCCTGGCAGATATTAGCTTCATCTTCATTCCTCATCAAACCAGTTAAGATATCTTCCTCATTTACTTCTGTTGCCAATTCAGCACAAGCCATTTCACCTGCTTCAGTAGTGATAGCTTCACTAACATCTAATAAATCTTCTCTTTCTTCTACTTTGGCAGCATATAATGTCAAAGTCTCCCCTACAGTGCAGACATCATTATGGACTTGTTCTTTCTTTTCCAATTTGATGTCTGATAGCTCAATTTGTAACACTTTTGTTTCATGAATATTGGAATCCTTGATTTCCTCAAAATTTTCCACAGCAGCCATACTAATATGAAATAAATTATTTGCCAAATTACGTAAGTAACATTTATTAGCCACAAAACTTCAAGTATTATGCATAAAATGTCTAAGTGTCAAAGAGAAAAGAATAAAAGTGTTTACAATGTTAAAGATTTCATCTAGCTGATGAAGACTTCATTGCCATTATTTTTGCACCCAATAGCTGTAGTGTATATTTCACTTTATTACACTGCCAGAAAGAGACCAAAGCAAAATAATATTGTAAATTAGTGAATAAAGTGTTGATAACTAGTTTGTTAACCTCTACAATAGCCTTGTAAATTTTTTTGTTAATTCTAATTACCAAGACAATTTACAGATATGGTTTTAGTTGTAAATGGACATTTTTCACCCTGTGTGACCTTTCCATAGCAACAACTTCAAAATGTTACGTTCAACATACTATATTACTCTCAAATACGTTAACTGGAATATCTTAATATTATGAATCCGTATAACTAACTCACTTTTAGGAACTGAGTTGTTAACTGTTCTGTTCCTTATATCAATCCAATGGTCTAACTTTGATTGGTTCTGTTCCTTATATCAATCCAATGAAGTTTAGACTAATGGCAAGAAATCTGAACTTGTTAATGGGTCCACAAACCACTTAAAAGTATCAACAAAAAACCTTCCTATGACACTTGTTACTTAAACTGATATTATGTTTGGAACTCCAAAAACCAGCTACCACAAGAGTTCTATCACAAAAAGTGTACCATTACAACTGTCTATAAACACAACCTCCCTAGTACTGCAACATTTCTATTACAACAGCTACTATTACAATTATTAACCCTCAGCGCGCATGAGCGAGTGGGTTATAGTAGACATTTTGTCTGTCAGTCTGTCTGTCGGTCTGTTTGTCTGTCTGTCTGTCACAGCTCTGATTTTGGAGATTACCAATAATTAACCGTTGATTTAGGTATGAACCTACTCAGAATGAAGCTCCACATAGGTACCTGCCTTAGTGGGTAATGTACCCCACCATCACGTCATAATCACATGAGCAAATAGTTTCTTGCAGCCTGGAGTGTAGTTTGCTTTTAAGTGTTTCTGACCTGTTTAGCTTCTTCTCGTATGAAGACTGTTTCTATGTACCATTTTCATTGCTTGAGCTATATCGATGCCTGATAAAATAGCTAATGGATTACTTGTTCTTTTGGTCCGAGATTATATTGTAATAGATAGATAGTGTTTAGTAGCGCTGAGGGTTTGTACCACCTTTGGGGCTTCATTTAAACTGTATTTACTTTGTCAGCTTCTGCTGACCTTGAGCTACACTGATCAATGTCTAATCTTCATAATAGTCTCCCACCTCAAAAATAATATAATCTAACTTCACCAAAAAATTGTGGGGTACTCTGCATTATCCCTACTAATGGTGGCACTCTACAGAGAAGTACTTCTGCTAGGCAAAAAAAAAAAGTACCTTATAAATTCAGCTTGAGCACCAGTCTAGGGTTGCTTTGCTGGTTGAAAAACAAGTTTCTGAGCTCATCTCTTTCTAGCCTAACAATTAAAGCCAAGTAGGATAGTGAACAAAGTAGCTATAGCAGAGATTGTTATAGTAAACATTTTATATAATATTGTGAATGTAAATGTTGTCTTTTCCAGCATGCTAATAATGTTGCTTTTTAACTATAAGATATATGCACATACATTTTACCTAGACATCGTGCATCATCTTTTTTGCTGTACCCTTTTTAGTAATACTACTTTCCCTATTTACACACACAGAAGAGTATTGATGAGTGAGCCAAGTCATCTTTGGTAGTTTTGCAAACTTAACCCTTTACCAAATATCTTCGCTCTGGCAAGTTTTGCAAACCCTTTACCAAATATCTTCGCTCTGGCAGCTCTCGTCGATTGTCCACATTTTTAAAGGGAAAAATGTCCCCCTAGCTGCTGAGAAAAACAGGTGAGTATAACAAACCGGAAAATGTGAAATAGAATTGAGAAAATCTAAAACTATTAGTTTCGATCGAATGAAGCTGTGAATGCAATATCGGCTACAGCAGCAGCAGTTAAGTTGAGGAGGAATTGTTGATTTCTACTTGGCTTGAGAAGCCCTTGAAGCAGAGAAGAAACATAGTTCAGCATCAACCAATGTCATCTTCTTAGTAACTTCAAGATTTTAGTCACAACGTATACCCCAGCAGTTCTGTAGCGTTGGTCTTTCTGTGTAACAATAGCAGAGTTTCAAAGTACTGCCCTCAACTGCCAGTCTAATTCCAATAAATACTAACTATGCCATCTAGTTTTCTAAACCTGTATCAACTTACTTCCTTGGAGTTTAGATACTTTCAGTGGTTCCCTTTTCACTTGTTCTTATCCCTGTATAAAAAAAATGTGGACTTGTTACCTCGTTTTTGGAGGTCTGTATGGGCATGTATTACTGAAGGGCACTGAACCTGCAAATTTCCACACTAACTTTATAAGATAGTAACTTGGAGTTTAGATTCATTCAGTGGTTCACTTTTCACTTGTTATTATCCCTAATGTAGACTTGTAGCTCGCTTTGAGAGTTCCCTATACTGCAAGTATTACCGAAGGGCACCTAACCGCAAATGTCCATACTAACTTTAACGAATTATTCAAGTGGATGTTCAAATAATTGTTACTTAGATAGTAACTTGTAGTTTAGATACTTTCAGTGGTTCACTTTTCACTTGTTATTATTCTTATAATAGAATTGTAGCTCGCTTTTAGGGGGTCCCTTTGGCAGGTATTACTGAAGGGTACTGGATCTGCAAATGTCCACACGAACTTCAACGAATTATCCAAGTGGATTTTCAAATAGTTGTTACTTAGGTAGTAAGAGTATTGTTTCACAACAGATTTACTAGCACACAATTTTAACTACCAACAGTTTTTCTACCACAATACCTCTCAACTAAGTTTTGGGAAAGTCAACTGAGCTGTACCATCGAGAGCGTCTAGAACACGTCATAGGAGGTCACCCGTCACATAGCCTAGGAAATCCTGGCGTAAGTTCGCCGCTCAACTCTTCTGGCCTCATAGTTTAAGTAGGTAAAGGTGGTTCATTTAAGCGCTTGCCCAATGTATTGGTCCCTGCACATAATGTTAATTAGTAATGTTTTAAAAATGTATTTTAATTAGCCATTTTTTTCCTTTTAGTAATTTACTATAATTGGTGGGGACTGCCTCATGCAGGGTTTTTACTGATGTACCTAAAATTTCGAGACATTTTAGTTAATTAGGGACTCAATTGCCTGTCTAATTCCAATTACTACTAACTTAATATCTGGTTATCTAAAACTGTATCAACTTACTTCCTTGAAGTTTAGATACTCAGTGGTTCACTTTTCACTTGTTCTTATCCCTATACTATAGGTCTCTCTATTGGCACTATTACTGAATGACACTGAACCTGCAAATTTCAACGCTAACTTGAACGAATTATCCAATTTTTTTCCTATTTGAAGGTAGGCAGAACAAGCATTGAATAAGCGTTCTAGACTCGCTCGAGGGTTAACTATTGAGGTAGAGAAACCGTCGGTGGTTAAAATTGTGTGCTAGTAATTTTGTTGCGAAACAGTCCTGTTAGTATCTAAGTAACAACTATTTGAACATCCTCTAGCTAGTGTGGACATTTGCAGGTTCAGTGCCCTTCAGTAAAACCTGCCAAGGGACTCCCAAAAGCGAGCTACGAGTCTACATTGGATTGATATAGGGATAAGAACAAGTGAAAAGTGAACCACTGAAAGTATCTAAACTCCAAGTTATTTCTAAGTAACAATTATTTGAACATCCACTTGTTCTTATCCCTATATTAATCCCTTGTAGACTTGTAGCTCGCTTTTGGAGGTCTCTCTATTGGCACTACTACTGAAGGACACTGAACCTGCAAATTTACACGCTAACTTGAACGAATTATCCAAGTGGATGTGTTCAAATAATTGTTACTTAGATATAACTTGGAGTTTAGATACTTTCAGTGGTTCACTTTTCACTTGTTCTTATCCCTATATCAATCCAATGTAGACTTGTTGCTCGTGTTTGGAGGTCTCTATTGGCACGTATTACTGAAGGACACTGAACCTGCAAATTTCTACTCTAACTTGAACGAATTATCCAAGTGGATGTTCAAATAATTGTTACTTAGATAGTAACTTGGAGTTTAGATACTCACTCTTCACTTGTTCTTATCCCTGTATCAATCCAATGTAGACTCTTAGCTCGCTTTTGGGAGGTCCCTTGGCAGGTAATACTGAAGGGCACTGTACCTGCAAATGTCCACTATAACTTCAACGAATTATCCTAGAGGATGTTCAAATAGTTGTTACTTAGATACTAACAGTACTGTTTCGCAACAAAATTACTAGCACACAATTTTAACCACCAATGGTTTCTCTACCACAATAGTGAACCCTCGAGCGAGTCTAAAACGCTTATTCAATGCTTGTTCTGCCTACCTTCAAATAGAAATCAGGCGTCACCGGTGGTCACCCGTCACTTTTTTTAGCGCCTAGGGAATCCTCAGCGTAACTTCGCCGCTCATGGCTCAACTCCCCCGACTGAGAACAATACTCTCACTGGGGCCTATAATATCAAACAGCGCTTTCAGATAACTTACAACCACCACCACCAGAAAATGAACTACAATAATGTTGACCTAATTGTGTCAAAGAATTCGAATATGTCAGGAGACGACCAAATTGTGAGAGGTGTCCAGGACAATGTGGGTGAAGATCGATAAACGAAGGGATCCTTACGAGATGGGGTCGACCTCAGCACACAATAACACAAGGGTCTAGGTACAAAACGACTTGCTACGACCACACACTATAAACAAACAATCCTTGATTTTCAAGACCTGATTGCGTCTTGCTCATTCACCAATTGTTAAAGTAAAATTGCACCTATTCTGTTAAACGGTAACTGAAATAGTACTTTATTATTAGCTCGCAGGTAACAGCACAGCCAAAAATCAGTTTAGGGTTGGTGTAGTCTTGTCTCCACTGGGTCAAGTTAGTAGTGGACTAGTTTCATTCATAGAAGTAATTGTTATAGCTTAAGGGTGGCCGCACACCGCCTACGCAATTTTTTGTTGATGGTTGCTATGCACGGTTACTACTATTGTATACTTACAGGGGCTTCTCCACTACTACACAAGAACAAAATACCTGCCGAGCCGCTCACTAATTTTAGAGCGAATCTGGAGGAAATATCGGGGCCTGGTTATAAAACTTTGTAGCACTTTTTCGGAGCGTGCGGTAAGTTGGAGCTCCGCATTTTGATGCACTACTAGCCGAGCCGGTACTCTACTGCAAGAAAACGAGTTCTTATCCATTTCACTATTACTTTATGATTGTAGTGCAGTTCATTTTTTTTTGGTTTACCCGTGTTTAAAATTTTTGTGTCATTCTCATTATTAGATTACAAGAAAAACTCGTACAAATTTTGGAACTTGCATTCCACTCGCAATTCTTAAGAAATAGCCCCAACCCCATATCTCGTACTACGAGTGCGCGAGCAATTTTTTCCAATATTATTAGTTTGTATTGGTTCTAAAAAGAGCCCGCCTATATCAAGAGTAAACAAACATCAATACAACAATAACAAGAGAGTCAGAAGAGAGAGCAGTTTATTGGTTGGAGATAGCCAGAGGTGAAGGTATTAGATCTGCGCAGCTTGAGAAGTCTTCGCTCCGCAGAAATCGAGCCTGGTGGATCCATCCGCTTGAGTTCAGGTGCGCAGAGTTCGGAGAACGGCTACTGGAGGAGAGGCAGCCTGGTGCACCTTGCCGCGTGAGCTCAGACGACGTATGGAGAGTTGCTATAAACGAATATGAAACAACAGGGAGCTAAACTAAAACACCACAACTTCGCTAAGTATACTTCTGCTATTACTGCGCGATTGTTTCTGCTCGCGTATTATCGAATGGTGGGGTATTGGCTGGGAATAATTAATGTCCGGATCTACAGGCGGTGCTCGTTGCTATGTGTGCGGCCACCCTTAATATTAAAAAAACGATTTTGTAGCTTTCATGATATTATGTTGAATGTGAAATGTTTTCCTACTAGGGGTGAGTTTCAGCACACATGGCTGGGGCTAGGCTAGCAATAAAACAAAAATGATTTTGAAGGCATCACCACACAGTTTTGAGCCTCATCCTGAATCGAGCTTGCTTACTGTTGTAGTGCAAACAAAGCTGTGTAAGTGCAGATAAGTGGGCGAGCAAGGGAGACCCTCGCTATACTAATGATTATCAACTGAGATTTGGTATAAGACAAAGTTCACGTAGGCAAACTGTGTGTTATCTGCTATGAAAACTCCACTGGTTAAATTTGCCTAATAATTTCTAAGAAGCTATTCAATAGATACATACTTTAAGGGTGTGGCTACATCCAAGCTATTTTTGGTCTCACAGGTAAAGTAAATTAATACAAAGCATGAGCTCCTTAGCTGCCTGCTGCTACGTTTTTCAGTAATTTCATCTTTGTCACAATGTAAACCTCAGTAATTGTGCCACCTTGTGTAATAATAGAAGAGTTACATTAATTCTGATCTCAATTACCTCACTAATTTCAATAGCTAAATGATATCAGGCTAAGCTGTATCAACTTACTTATTTGAAGTGTAGATGTTTTCAGTGGTTCACTTTTCACTTGTTATTATCCCTGTAGATGCCACTTATTGCTGAAGGGCACCACCTCCAAATGTTCACACTAACTCTAACGACTTCTCCAAGTGGATGTTCAACTAATTGTTACTTAACTGAATTGTTTCACAACAGATTTACTAGTACACAATTGTAACTACCGACGGTTCTCTACCACAATAGCTCCAACTTAGTTTCCCCCGAAAGGCAACTGAACGGTACCCTCGAGCGCTGCTACGACCTATAAACACAATCCTTGATTTTCAACTGCTTTACACAAGAGCGTCTTGCTCATTCTCCAATTGTTAAACTAAAATTGCACCTATTCTGTTAAACGGTAACTGAAATAGTACTTTATTATTAGCTCGCAGGTAACAGCACAGCCAAAAATCAGTTTAGGGTTGGTGTAGTCTTGTCTCCCCTGGGTCAAGTTAGCAGTGGACTAGTTTCATTCATAGAAGTAATTGTTATAGCTTAAGGGTGGCTTGCATTTTCTTCTCTATTAGTGGCGGTGGCAGTAACTAAGAGAATACAATAAGATGCTTGATCTACTAGAGCTTGGTACAATAGACAATTTCATCGGCGCTTTCTTCTTTAGAAAGGCGGTCAGCTTAAGTATCTTTTGGTTTATCGACCTTTACCCAAGTCGTCCTTGAAAATCAATTGTCCAATATTCCAGTCGTGGAGAAAATACATTGTAAGTATTGTGCTGGTATATCAAGTGAAAAAGTGTGTATTGATGTGTAAAATAGTCGTGTGTTTCCGAAGAATAGCACAAATTAATTTAACAACAACGTTTAGCTAACAAAGAAATATTACAAGCCTAGCATTCAAATTTTGTGCTGAAGTACATCCACTATTATAGTCATTAGTTTAAATTTGTGCTATTCTTGAAAGCAGTCGTTGTAAAACAGGACACTTTCACATACACTTGTTTATTGGATATCCCAACACAACTTACCTTCATAACTTCACTAATGGACAATACATTCTGTTGGTACCATACATAACTTAGTCTGGTGTAGCCAGACCCTTTAACCACTAATACCTGGGTGTAGCGATAGCAGACTACGTATAACCATGACAACTGCAGTATTCGAGACAAGCAGAAAATGAACTCCTTAAGTTTGTAAGACTTAGTGCTCCCGCAAAAATATCTGTCCTGTCGGAGACAGCTAGACTCAAAATGTAGATATTGAGTTACCTGGTATAACACGAGTACAGATCGATGAACAAAAGTATTCTTTTTCAGTAGTGTGTGAAAATGTGTTAGACCTGCTAGTGAACACAAAAAACAACAGGGTAGAAGTTCAGAATGACAGAATGACAAAGTCAGTCCACTTATATAGACGAACAAATAACCCCGATTCACACTATTGAGTTATCCCTGATAATACTTCCGCGATTAGAACGGTGTGATTCAACGTACCCAATATTCCCGCTTGTCAGTGTGAGGTGAGTCACGGTACTCTCATTTTTTTTCTGCATCGTTTTGCATGTACTTCAGAGAGTGGCCCGGTAACCCCAAATCAATTGTGTCCAGTATTCCAAACAAGGGACAAAAGAAAGTGTGCCAGGAGTGTCTCCACTTGCTAGATATCCTGTAATGGCTGTCCCCCAAGTTGATTTTACAATGCCTGCTTACTTATCAATGTCAGTGGTTGCTGCTGTGAGTTTAACGTTTATGCTGTTTTGTGCCATAAAATATTTGAAGATTTTCTGTATAGCAATCTAGAAGTTTCCATGCTTTTTCAGTTATTTAGTGGACATTAACTACAGAGTAAAAACTAGAAAATTCAATATATTTAGCCAAATTAGTATACTATCCATTAGATGATCCTTTTTAATAGCAACTAAAACAGCCTAAAGGTAATTGGTAAATGAAAATTAAGCAATTAATTGTTACCCAGTCCCAAAAAAGTGAGTGGTATGCATGATATCTGCTAGGAAAAGTCCACTAGTTAAATTTGCCTGATAATTTCTAAGAAGCTATTCAATAGATACATACTTTAAGGGTGTGGCTACATCCAAGCTATTTTTGGTCTCACAGGTAAAGTAAATTAATACAAAGCATGAGCTCATTAGCTGCCTACTGCTACGTTTTGTGAAAACAACCAATGCTATGTTTTCAGTAATTTCATCTTTGTCACAATGTAAACCTCAGTAATTGTGCCAGGTTGTGTAATAATAGAAGAGTTACATTAATTCTGATCTCAATTGCCTCACTAATTTCAATAGCTAAATGATATCAGGCTAAGCTGTATCAACTTACTTATTTGAAGTGTAGATGTTTTCAGTGGTTCACTTTTCACTTGTTATTATCCCTGTAGATGCCACTTATTGCTGAAGGGCACTACCTCCAAATGTTCACACTAACTCTAACGAATTCTCCAAGTGGATGTTCAACTAATTGTTACTTAACTGAATTGTTTCACAACAGATTTACTAGTACACAATTGTAACTACCGACGGTTCTCTACCACAATAGCTCCAACTTAGTTTCCCCCGAAAGGCAACTGAACGGTACCCTCGAGCGCCTCTGAAACGCTTATTCAATGTTTGTTCTGCCTACCTTCAATGAGAAATCTGGCGTCTCCGGTTGTCACCCGCCGCTTTATTCAGCGCCTGCTGGTAATTCGTAGCGTGCTTTAGCGCCGTTCAGGGCTCAACTCTCTGCAGTCTCAGTGTGTCTGTGGGTAAAGGTATTGATTTAAGCGCTTTGCTCCGTTTTTCATCCTGGCTTATACTTAATAGTTAGGCGCTGCAAAGCGTTCGGCCCTTTTTAGGGTCTCTCTGGCCCGCCCCAAGTATAGATACAAAACACATAGATACAAAATTCATGCTCTAACAAGCTATTGACTGTTTCTCTAAGTTTTGTGAGAAGGTAAGCACTACATCTATCAATGCTATTTTTTTTAGTAATTTTATCTTAGTCACAATGTATGTCTCAGTATCTGTGGGGCTCTGTTAGTGTCCCTCTGTTAGTGTCTCACTTATTATGTAACAATAGCATAGTTTCACTATGTACATTGTCAATTGCTTCTCTAATTCCACTATATATGTTATCTGGCTATCTAAAGATGTGTATCTACTTACTTCTTTGAAGTACTTTTCTTATTCCTCAATCCAATATAGACTTGTAGCTCTTTTTAGGGAGGCCTTTATAGCCACTTATTACTGAAGGGCACTGAACCTGATAATGTCCACACTAGGAATTTTCCAAGTGGATGTTTAAATAATTGTTACTTAGATAGTAACAGAATTGTTTTACAACAGATTTACTAGCACACAATTTTTGACTATCGACGGTTTTTCTACCACAATAGCTCTCCAACTTAGTTTCCCCGAAAGGCAACAGAACGGTACCGGGAGGAAGCGTCTGGAATGTTAATTCAGTGTTTGTGCAGCCTATATTCAAAGGCGTCACCCGACGCTATAATTGCTCAACTCTTTCACCCGGTACGAGTTCGTACACATAGATCACAGAGGCTTCTCAGATTTTCACTAACTAGAGATGTGCTTGAGCACAAATGGCGAGCGAGCCTAAAACTACACTAATGTTAAACGATTGATTTTAACTTCTAACACACAAGCTACTAAAAAAGTCTATTTTTTTACAATTTACGTGTTTACGGTAAAGGAGATTCTATGCCATAGTAGCCACTCCCCTCAACAGTTTGAATTGAAAAAAAGAAAGAACAGAAACAATAACAAGTAGCATTATTTACACGTTTTCTGTGTGATATTCTTTAGCTAAGTAGTAGTTGTAACGCACAGTACTTTCAGACGACTGAACATACCTACGCAAGGCTTACCTTCGTGGTTACTCTAGTGGACTAAAACTTTCAAGTAAATACTGTTGCATGGGGCTTATAACTGTAACAAATAGCGTATTAACTTACCACAGCCACTAACTCGAATAGAAATGGTACTACGTTAAGTTTTTATTTAATGAAGTTTAGGACGGGTTAACACGAGTTAACACAAAAATACGATAAGGTCAAAGTACAAAATGACATACTTGCGTCCAAACATATACACGTTTTTTTCAATTATTGAAGTTCACGGAAACTTAAACACACCCCCAAAATAATTTTCTGGGTGTCATGTAATTTTACTCACCCCGTGAGATTGGTCACCGGGTGACTTATTTTACAGGAAATAGGTCCCCCCCTCGGGAAAATGGTCACCCCTCATTAAATTATGGGCTCCGTAATGATGCTTGAATTGAGACATAAAATGTGAAAATTAAATCTATTCATGTATAGTTACCTAGCTATACATTATGAATAGACTATATTTATTCAATAGCCTTCTAAAATCCCACCTTTCTTGTATAAGCCACCAGTTTGTTCTTTGTGATCTTGTTCTTGTCAGCCTGAGTATTCTGTTAAATTCTTTTTGTTGCAGTTGTCAGTCATCTGTTAAATTTTGTTCACCCAAAGTTTTTTTTGAGTGATATAGTTAGAACCGTTGAGTATTTACAAGAATGGAAGAAGAGGCGAGTCTTGGAAGAATTAGTTACAACACTATATATAGTTATATCAAATGTGGTACATATCCAGAAGGGTTTTCCAAGTCTGATAAAGGTTCTTTAAGGAAAAGAGCTAAGTATTTTTTCATAAAGCTGCCCTTCCTGATAAAACTGCACATGGTATTGCAACTTTCATATATTCTGTAAGTTTTTATCACTAGATGTTTTATTTAGAACACAGATGCTACAAATTATTTATTAATTTTTTTTCTGTATAAGGTAATGTGTCGAATGGGCTGTTCAAAGACTTTGATGGACGTGAATTCGTCAATGAATTATATGCTGAGTTGTATCAGATTACTAATACTGAGCACAGGATTACCAGAGCCTACCACCCACAGGTTAGATAACTTACAGCTAGTATAATATGAAAACACACTAATAGCTAACATCAACAATATAGCTACATTACAGGATTTTTTCTTGCCTTTACTTTGTTATGAATATTTACTACATTTCTGGATGCTTTATATCTAGCAATAGATCATCCATAGTAGCTATATAAGCTAAAAATAGTGTTATTATAACTACTGGAAAGCATACCTATCACTTATTTGATAAACAAATGGTCTCAGGTCTCATAAATATTTATATAACATTTCTTGATGCTTTTCCCCCTTAATTCTAGCGATAAACAAGCTAAGAGAATTTTGATATTATTAACATACTGAAAAACATTGTATCACTTATGGTTTATAGACAAATGGCCTCACTGAGCGTTTTAATCAAACTCTCACAAGGAGCTTGGCAAAGATTACTTGTGAAGGTCAGATGATTGGGATATCAAGCTCGACACAGTTCTGATGGGTTACAGAGCATCTAGACAGGCATCAACAAAGTTCTCACCCTACTTCATGCTTTTCCAGAAAGAAATGAGGCTGCGGAAACATAATGAAATTTGTCCTAAATTCGAAACTGAACTGGACACTACTGAGCAAACTGTTGACAGTGAATTCACTGATCAGCTGCTAGCTGCGCGTGAAAATGATTTTAAGAAAGCTGAGAGGAACATTCTTGCTGCACAAAAGAAGCAGAAAGAAACGTACAATTGCAAGCATGAAGCTAAAATTCTTCCAGTAGGAACTCTTGTATTGCTAGAGAATACTCTACAGAAGCAACGCAAAGGTGGAAAATTGGAACCTGTGTGGATGGGTCCATATATGTGACCGTCTACAGGAAAACTGGGCACAACGCGGCAATCTTCGAAAATTTTTTTTTGCACTTACAGAGTTGTCGGCATCCAAATATTGAGCTCTCCAAGTTTTATCGTCGTAGCTTAAGTCGTTCCCACTATAATAGACCTAACCGTTCCCTTCCGTCGGCTTGAAACAATACATTATTAAGAAATCGATCGATCTTTTCTCTATATTTACGCACGCCGCGTTGTGCCCGGTTTTCCAGTAGACGGTCACATATAATCTCAAGAGACCTAGACAAGGGGTTGTACGAGCTTACCACTAAAGCTGGAAAAGTTCTTAAGAAGAACGCCAATATTTCTAGGCTCAAGAAATACAAAGAGAGTTAACTGCAGATTGTCAGTTTTATTGTTGTAAGGAATAACTACTACATAGAACCAATTTTTAGGCTGACAAGATTGATTCTGGTGAGCTTTCCACGATTCAACCACTTGACAATCATGAGAAAGAGAATAATCTAAGCGCAGATGGAATTATTATTGTTGGTTAAATTATGTTTTATTTCATGTCAGGATATTCTGGTCGATATATCTTCCTCAAAATTTCAAGATACCCCGCCCCCTCCACCAGCTAAGCGACCATGCCACACTGATCAACGAGCACAAACGGTTGAGAGGGTAATAAACAAAAATTTGGCAGGGTTACATTACTGATTATTATTGGCGAGTGAGCGTTTCGAACGAGACACTTACTGGGATAACACAATCGAAAATCGGGGATGTTTATTTATTTGTATTATATATATGGACGTACGTAAGGCATTTTTGTACTTTGACCCTCGCGTTTTTGTGTTAGTTCGGTTGTCGACCCCGTCCCAAACTTCACTAAACAGAATCCTCTGTTTATCGATCAGTACTCTATCACCCTAGAAATTGAATTGTTTACCGTTTTGAATTCTTTTGAGGGTGCAGTTAAAACTTGAAGACTTAAGGGACTTCCATTTCTATTCGAGTTAGTGGCGGTGGTAAGTCAATGCGCTCTTTGTCATGGTTATAGGCCGCGCGCAACAATATTTACCTGAAAATACATTGTCCACTAGACTACTGCGAAGGTAAGTCTGTGTAGGTGCATGTCCAGTTGTGTCAAAGCATTGTGTGTTACAACCACTACTTAGCTAAAGAATATTATCACAAACAAAACTTTTAAATAACGTGTATTGTTTTGTTGTTGTTTTTTCCCTTCAATTCAAGCAGTTGCAGAGAGTTGTTACTATAGCACTGAAATCCCTTTACGGTGTATGCGAAAATTAAAAACTGGACCTTATTTTCAGTCAAAATCATTCGTATAAAAATAGTATAGTCTTTAGGCTCGCTCGCCATTTGTGCTATAAATGAGTCCTTTCCACAACAGAAGCTTGCTATTTTTCAAGAGAAAGACAAGAGAAAGATAAGCTTACCTCGATCATCTTCTTGACTCCCATTTTCAGTATCAGAGTTGACGGGGTCTGGTCCACCAACCCTGATACAGGGCCTCCTATAGCCCTAGATGTCGTCTCCCTTCTCTCCTTTTGATCCTGAGTCGCTAGAGTCAGCATCAAGCAAGTCTAAAACTTGCACCGCATTGTAACTTCTAGACGCCATCTTCAAAAAAATGACTTTGAAAAAAAATTTTTTTTGCATAGTTACCGGGGTCACACGACACGCTCACTTTTTTCCTATGATGTAATAAGCATTACCTAAGACTGTACGTAATAGGGAGGTCCCCAGTTGAACTGGCGATTTTATAAAAAATGGAGAAGACAGTAAGTCAAACCGCAAAGTCTTGGTCGGCAAAGAAGCGGTTGTTTCAATGTGTTATGGAAGGCTACTGAGCTCAAGCAATTTTTCGCTGCTTCTACAAAGCTCTGGAGATGACTTGATCCATAAATGAAGCTCCTGTGAAGAAGGTAACTTTTTTTAAAATTCGACGGAGAACCAATGTTGTTGTTTTTTTGCCGAGGAAGAAATAAACGCAACTACTGTGAGGTACTGTCGAAGCAGTCCTGGCTGAAAGCTATTTTAGATGCTTCTCCAATGCATTGGGCACCTGTGTATGCAATCTGAAGGTTCTAGCTATAAAGTAACTATTTTTAAAAATTCGGAGAAGCCAACCAGTCTCACCCCGCTTTAAAGCGGGATCCGGAACGAAAGGGTTAATAACGCGTGAGCAAAACTATCGAAAAATATTATTATAAATAAATAAATTAATACAGATATTAAAATGGCTCTGTAATGTTGCGCAGTAACTTGGGAGCTAAGACTGAAAAAAAAATTCTTTCGACCGCTTCAGAATATCCCCGGTTGCTAACCTTTTTTTCGTATTAAGGGTGCCCTGCCACTGGAGGTTAAGGCGCGTTACCGCTAATTGACCTGTTTTGCTATGTATTTATTTTTTGTTTTCTGTGTACTGTGGGCTTCTTCGTTGTTGCAGGTGGATTGGGCATTGATGGAGGCCTCCAGCAAGCCTAATTTGAAGAACAAAGTGGACTGAGATTTAATTGCTAAGTGAAATCTTTTGCTATGTGGTGGCTCTAAAAATAGCCGGTTTTAAAATAATATTTAAGAGTATGTGTATGTTTGGTGAAGTCGGACTGTCCGATGCGTGAATAATGTAAATGCAGATAATCATAATAATGTGTGCATTAAGTGGAAGTTGGATAGTCCCAACGCATTTATAACTAGCATGTAATTAAAGCACGAAAAAACAAAACAAAAACCAAAAGTGAAATCTTTTGCATTGTGGTGGCTCTAAAAAGAGCCAGTTTGAAAATAATAATTAAGAGTATGTGTATATGGTTGGTGAAAGTCGGACTGTCCGACAAGTGAATAATGTAAATGCAGGTAATCATAACACGTGTGCATTAAGGGTGGCCGCACACCGCCCACGCAATTTTTACCGGTTGGTTGCTAAGCACGATACTGCTACTTTCTTTATTTGCAGGGCTACTCTACTATACTAGAAGGATAAAGTACCTGCCGAAGATACTGCACACCGACTTTGGAGTGAATCTGAAGGAAATATCATGGCCCCGATGTAAAACTTTGAAACAACTTTTTGGAGCGGTGCGGCAAGTTGGAGCTCCAGAATTTTATACGCCGCTAGCCAAGACGATACTCTAGGGCAAGACAACGAGTTTTTTTCCATTTCAATATTACTTTATGATATATTTACATTTTTTTCCTTTTATAAGATTTTGAAAAATTCAAATTGTGGTGCCCTTCTTTTTTTTGTGTTCTACACGTGTGCAAAAAATATAGTCGTTCTCATTATTTGATTCCAAGAAAAACTGATTCAAAATTGTATACTTCTATTCCACTCGCAATTCTTAAGAAATGGACCCACCCCCTTATCTCGTACTACGAGTACGCGAGCAATTTTTTTTTCAATTAGTTTGTATTGGTTCTAAGAAGAGCCCGCCTATATCAAGAGTAAACAAATATCAATACAACAATAACAAGAGAGTCAGAAGAGAGAGCAGTTTATTGGAGATAGCCATAGGTGAAGGTATTAGATCTGCGCAGCTTGGGAAGTCTTCGCTCCGCAGAAATCGAGCCTGGTATATCCATCCGCTTGAGTTCAGGTGCGCAGAGTCCAGAGAACGGCTACAGGAGGAGAGGCAGCCTGGTGCACCTTGCTGCGTGAGCTCAGACGACGTATGGAGAGTTGCTGTAAACGGATATGAGACAACAAGAAGCTAAACTAAAACACTACAACTTCGCAAAGTATACTTCTGCTACTACTGCGCGATAGTTTCTGCTCGCGTATTATCAAATGGTGGGGTATTGGCGGGGAATAAATTAATGTCCGGATCTACAGGCGGTGCGCGTTGCTATGTGCGGCCACCCTTAAACTACACTATTGTTAAATGATTGATTTTAACAAGTAACACTCAAGCTGCTAAAATAAAGTCTAGTTTTTAAATGACGTATGCGGTAAAGGGGATTCAATGCCATAGTAACCGCTCCCCGCAACTGTTTGAATTGAAAAAGAAGCAACAAAATCAAGTCACGTTATTTAAAGTTTTCTTTGTGACATTCTTAATAGTAGTTGTAACGCACAATACTTTCACACAACTGAACATACCTACGCAAGACTTACCTTCGTGGTTCGTCTAGTGGACAATGAATTTACAAGTAAATGCTGTTGAGTAGGGCTTATAACTGTGACAAATAGCGACTAACTCGAATAGAAATGGAGCTCCCATAAGTTTTTGTGTTTTAACTGCACTCGCAAAAGAATTCAAAGCAGTAAACAATTCAATTTCTAAGGTAATACGGGTAATGGTCGCTAAACCGGAGGATTCTGTTAAGTGAAGTTTGGGACGGGGTCGAACGCGGAGCGAACACCAAAATACGGAGGGTCAAAGTACAAAATGACATACATACGTCCAAACATATATATAAATAAACAAACATCCCCGATTTTCAATTGTGTTACCCCTGTAAGTGTCTTGCTCGCTACGCTCGCTCGCCAATTAGAGTACCAAGGTATTCAAGAAATTGCTCTTTTTTCAGAGTAGACCAGACATTAAATCTTGTGCTTAGGAAAAGTTAAAATATTGATAGTATAAATATAAATGAAATGAAATCAAGTTTAGAAATCCATTTTATTTTTACCTTGAATTCCTTAGCTAGCCCCACTCTGGGAGCATCTGACTTGTCTAGGGTCTTGTTCATCTTGATATAATTTATTTAGAAATTCATCTAGCTAGATGACAGGGTAAGTGTCTTGTGCTTAATAAGAAAAGTTAAAATATTGATGGTATAAAAACTCTAGCTAAGATAACATGTGATATCCATTTTCCACTGCTCTAACACATGGGGGTTACTAACTTCCCGGAAGGGTGAGTATTTTTCCGTTTAGATCAGTCACCCGGGATGACCATTTTACCGGGAAATCGGTAATGGGGTGACCAATGTTCCGTGGTATTAGTCACCCTGGGTGACTAAATTTGGGGGTGACCAATTATATATGACACCGGGCCCAACTTCCCTGGCAACCAAGGTAGCAACCAATGAATAAAATTGTTTATTCAGCTATACTGCTAAAAATAGTATAGATTCACGTGAGGACTCTTGTTAATTGGCCTTGCCAGTGAAAGGTTTTTAGCTATGTTTTGCAATTTGTTCCAGTATGCTACTAGTTTTTGCCAATTCGTTACAATCTTTCAGTGTTAGCTATTATTACCAGATGAAGGATAAACTCGTTGAAGTAACTGTGTAGGAGCTGGTATTGGAGTATTATGATGCTTGTGTAGGAGCTTATATTGGAGTATTATGATGCTGTTGTGAAGATTGAGATCATTAAAGAATGAAATGGTATAAAGGTGGGTTAGGGTGATTAATTAGTGTTAGAGGATTCAGTGGAGACTTTCTTTCTTCTCTTAGTTTCTGGTGGCTGCAGTTCAAGTAAGGAAGGGTTGGATTCAATTATCTGCTCTCTTACAACATACAACAGCTTGTAGTCTTGATTGAATTTTAAGTTTATTTATTAATCTTACTTGATCGATAGGAATCTCCAACATGATGTCCCCAATAACGTTGTTATAATTCTTGGCCTGCTTGAAGTCACCATGAGCTTCAGACAAGAACCTGGCGTGATCATGCTTCAAAGTCTCTAAAGACCGTGGCTGATATGATTTCCTCTGTGATGGAGGTAACTTCAGCATGGAACCAGGTATGTGGCACCACAAGCAATTGTGGCGGCCTACATTAATAATGCTATTAGCTATCAACATTCATTGTTTTTATTATAGAACACCTACCACTAGCACCGCTAAGGCTGTACATCCTACAAAGGAACTCATAGTCCCCTGACAGGAACAGCCGAACTGTGTAGTCCCTATTACCAGGTGAGTAATATCTCAAGTTCATTTGACACAGAATCATAAGGCCTTACTTGATGCACATTCCCTGTGATTCCAACACATGTTCCTTGTACATAGTCAGAGCCGTGTGCAAATTAGTTGTAGTATCGCTGGCCTTAACCCATTTCCTGTCAAAGCCGTGAATTCACGGCAAGCGTAGGTACCGCAGTTAAAAATATCGTAAAATATCGATCGCTAAAGCTTACGACTAAGTAAGCATACGAGTGCGTTCTTAAAGGATTGCTATTTCGCGAGCATTTATATTCATATAGCAATAAGGGGCGTTGCTAAGGCCTAGGGTAAAAATAGAATTGACCGCTGAGTAATGGCTGAACAGTATACCGCAAAAGAGTTGATCGAACTTCTGGACGACGATTTCGACGTTTTTGAAGGGGAAGAGAGCGATTTTGAAGAAGATGGTGTTTTTTCCTATTTACCTGGAGCTTCACTTGATGTTACAAACCATGCAGAGCCCGAGGCAAGCCATGCAGAGCCCGAGGCAAGCCCTAGTGAAGCAGAGAGTCAAAGTGGCTGTGATTCTGAACTTGCCATTGAAGAAGACAGTGTCCAGAACTATATACGTGAGCTTACTTGCTGTATACAACTGCACTAAGTTAGCTTTTATCTCAGGTGTCGTAGCTGTTTATAGTTTAGCTATGTTTATAGCAAGTGAGCAGCAATTAGAAGCATTCTGTGGTTGATAACCACAACCTACATTATCAAATTCAAATTTTGAAATGTAATTGATCGTGTGTGATTGAATTTATATTTGTATATAACAGCTTCAGCATTAGTATCTACTCCTGATGCTGGATTATTTTGCATTGTGTATAAAGTTGTGTTCAGATATCTCGCAATTTTATCTCTCAAACAAAAGTTAAGTCACATTTAACAGCACAAGTCATAGGAACATTTATTATGTGTTCAGATTGGCGAAGATCCCGATGTTATAGCTGCCCAGTTGCCTGTGGGAAATTCACCAAGATTATCGGAGTTTATCGACAAAGAATGCGACACTTACTTCCTCTTTGTGGAGCAAATGACTATATGTGAAGTTAAAATTTTTTACAAAAGCAATGTTTTTATAGTTTTGTTCCCACTATATATTTCATTTAAACTACTGTGGATGGTTTTTGTACTTCATTCAAGAATTTGTTTTGGATTGCTTTGTCCAGGCAAAAAATACGCAACTTACTTGAGCATTGCTACAGACATTCAACAAATGTCTGTTCGCTAACAATTTTCATTTGTTAGTATCAATTTCAGTTTCAAATATATCAATATGTTAACCCTTTCGTTCCGGATCCCGCTTAGAAGCGGGTGAAGACCGGTTGACTTCTCCGATTTTTTAAAAATAGTTACTTTATAGCTAGAGCCTTCAGATTGCATACACAGGTGCCTAATGCATTGGAGAAGCATCTAAAATAGCTTTCAGCCAGGACTGCTTCGACAGTACCTCACAGCAGTTGCGTTTATTTCTTCCTCGGCAAAAAACAACAACATCGGTTCTCCGTCTAATTTAAAACAAAGTTACCTTCTTCACAGCAGCTTCATTTATGGATCCAGTCATCTCCAGAGCTTTGTAGAAGCAGTGAAAAATTGCTTGAGCCCACATTGAAACAACCGCTTCTTTGCTGACCAAGACTTTGCGGTTTGTCTTACTGTCTTCTCCATTTTTTATAAAATCGCCAGTTCAACTGGGGACCTCCCCATTACATACAGTCTTACGTAATGCTTATTACATATAGGAAAAAAGTGAGCGTGTCGTGTGATCAAAAAAAAAAAGGTATGCAAAAAAATTTTTTTTTCAAAGTCAGTTTGGAAAGATGGCGTCTACCAGTTACAGTGCTGTGGAAGTTTTAGACTTCCTTGATGCTGACTCTAGCGACACAGGATCAAGCGGAGAGGAGAAAGACGACATTTACGGCTATACGAGGCCCTGTATCAGGAGGGTTGGTGGACCAGACCTTGTCAACTCTGATACTGACAATGGGAGTCAAAAAGATGATCAAGGTAAGCTTGTCTTTCTCTTGAAAACTAGCAAGCTTCTGTTGTGGAAAGGACTTATTTATAGCTATATTGAGATAGAGAACGATGTTTAGCTATAATATATAATATATTTCATTGAGTCTTGATATTTGAAAGTGGGTTGTGGTTTTTTGAACAATTTCAAATTTTCAAAAAATTTAAATTTTTTACCACATGTACTACTAGGACCAGATGTATATGCAGTCACCGACCCGATTGTGAAGAGGACGCAGATGAAGCAACAGGAGCAGAGTCTTCCAGTGATGAAGGAGAGGATGCCGGACCTGAATCTTCCAGTGATGAAACAGACGAAGAGGCAGCAGGTTCCAGTGATGAAGAAGAGGAAGTGGCTCCTCCTGCTTCGAGTTCTGGATGTCCTCGCGGTCGGAGAATGCGGGCACCGAAGAAGAAAAGTCTGGTGGATGAGGTAGGGGGTGAGTGGAAGAAAGAGGACAACACACCCATTGATATTCCATAATCTTTTGTGTGAAGGACCACAGACTTTGATATTTGTGGCTGCCCCCCCCCCCCTTGAACATCCCAAACGTTGTAATATGTATTGTGACACAAATATAATTGTTGTCGTTGTCTGTGTTTTTGTGGTGTTGTAGTGGAGCTTCATGCTCGATGTATATGTGTGTGCGTGGAGTTGAAATGTTATTCTAGCGGCGCTTCCGGATCTAACTAGGGAGGGAACTCTGGATCTTTTTGGATCGGGACTACTATGCCCATATGATGTAATTTGAATTTCATGTGTGTGTGTGTACACCAGTCAATTTATGTATAAAATTATACATTTATTTTTATGATCTATATTCACCTGTATCTTCTTTTTTCTTGTGTGTGTATGTGTGTGTGTGCATTTGTGGAATGACAGAGAGCAACAGTGGACAAACAGTATGTGGCGCTTCCGGATCCAATGAGGGGAATCCCAAACTCTTGGTCTATTTAGTGATATATGGTTGCTATGGGGTTTTCCCAGCCAGCATCGAGTTAAAAAAATAAAACGGTAATGCTCTATTCCGTGGTAGAAGATTAGATTTTTCCGCGCGCGTCCAAACAATTTAGGAACGAAAGGGTTAAGACGACAAATATATAAATATTATTTTAACATTATGAATGTTTTTTTAGCATAAATACATCTTAAATACATTATAAAAGTTTCATTTTGAGATAAAGAAAATGTTAAAACAACAGATTATAATCCTTAATTAAACATGATGAATGTTTTAGCAAAAATACATTTGTAGATTTGACAGTAATTATTATATATTTTGAGAAAAAAATAGTGTTATTTCAACATAATATTTAGTAGTTAATTTAACAGGATTTAAAAAGAATAAAATAACCATTGCAAAAATAGTTGTTTTGACAAATTAAATTGTGCGTTATTTTAACATTTTGAACTGTTACCACAGATGCACATAAAAGAATGTAAAAATTAACGAAAAAAAATTTGCAGTGTAATACTTACCAAAAAAAAATTTTTTTACCAAAAAAATTTCACTTTTCCCATTTATAATAAAAATTAAAAAAATAGAAATAATATTGTTTGATGTATTTTATACCAATATCCTACTTTATCTGTTTTTCCTACGCACCACCACACCTGGTGCCAACGGTGACTCCTTCAGTCTTCTGTTGGAGCCTTTGGAGACGGCCTACGACATCGAGACTTTCGCTTACCTCACTTTATCTGTGCTGACTCCTGTTCTTTTTAGAGCTGGTTCAGCGTCTTTGTCTCAAGACCGCTTACTACGCTACTTACTCGTTGTGTGACTTCGGAGATTTTTGAAAGTATCAAACGATTCGTACCAATTACTTTTGCGGCCGGTTTACTTACTTGGATTTATCTTCAAAGCTTCCTTCTATTGGTGACGTTGAATCCTATCTTTTGTTCAAAATGAGCACTAGAAGTGGACGCCCTCATGGAAAACCTCTTCCCAAACCTCCTTCACCATTTTTGGGAGATGCTCTTTCTGTGGACTTAAATCCCCCACTATCGTTACTATCACCATCTTCCCAATCTTCCTCATCAGCTTCCGCTTCCTCTTCAGCCTTTACCATCACTCCATCAGGCGAATCCTCAAGTAAGGACCTGGAACAAATTGAGCCTCGACCATCCACTCCTCCTAAAGCCCATGCTTGGTTACACATTTTGCCAAAGTTGTTGCATGGCACTTTTAAAGAGGCTTACTTTAATAGCATTACTGAGACTACCTCCTACCAACGTATGCACACTGTACTTTTAAACTCGGGTGGATACTCCCTAAGTGACTGTTTAGCTTCATTCCCCTTGAAGTTCAGGTCAAACGGTTCTAAGTCTGTGATGCAATTCTATAACAACTGGATGTACAAATATGGTGTTATGTTATCACAACTTTCCTTTCTTGACTGTTTTACCGAGGACCAGTTAGATTTAATTTCACAAGGTGTAGCAGCCCTAGGCTTAATTGCAGTATGTCAAATGAAAACCGCAAAGGTGTATTGGATAGACATCACGATTCCCCTCAGTCATTTGTTCCTCATCTGTTGCATCAGCTGACAATGGATTCAGAAATCATCATTTTGGTAATCACTTTCCTTCCAGACCCAATTATCACTCCCAACCTTCTAGTGGTGTTAATTACAGACACGGTTCCAACTACATGATATGAGACTACTTTTCATGATGTTTGCAGAGAAATTTTTTTTTCACCACAGTTACCCTTTAAGTTATCTCTTAAATCCAAACATGCCTCTAGCCGAATCAGCAAAGAATCTGGGTTCATTTCTAAATTACAAGTGGGTGACCTTGTGTTCAAACATACGCCTGGTTTGAACAAATGTCTGGATTCATCCTGGGATGGCCCTTATGCTATCACTGGTTTAGTTCCACCTGTTAACTGTGAAATATTCCCTCACAGTATTTTCTGACACACCAGGTTTAACTTCACTTGTCAACCACTCCATCACACTTACCCGTAATACTCCAGTCTGGACCTCTTCCTACACCATGCCATTGGCATACCAACAACCTTTTCGAGAGGAAATAAAATCTCTACTTGCCTTAGGGATCATTGAACCCTCCACCTCTCCTTGGAGCAGTTCCCCCATGCCAGTTAAAAAGCATGAAGGCGGAATTCGCATTGTTGTGCACTTTAGGAAACTTAACCTGGTTACAGTGCCTGAACCTTTCCTTATACCTTCCATAGACTCCATACTTGCCCAGCTTGGTGATGCTACATTTCTCAGCAAATTAGACCTACTGAAAGGTTTCCACCAAGTTTCATTGGATGAAGGGAAAGAGGAAAGGGTGTGGTCTAAGGATGACTGCTGTTGTGGGGTGAGATCAATTGAGGTGGGTTTCCTGGGGGAAGTGTTGAAGTGAGGAGAATCATCATTAGTAACTACTGCAACTCTATACACAGAAGGTTCACAAGCACGTTTGAGTTGGCTAGGATGAACCACTTTCTTTTTGCCTTTGTTGTTGAAAACTCTAAACCCTTGACTGCCTTTTCCTTCCTTTAAGGAAAATTTCAGTATCGAGTCATGCCATTTGGCTTACGCAATGCACCAGCCAATTTTCAGTTGCTTATGCAACAGGTGCTGAGAGGTATTGAAGCCTTTTGTCTTCCCTACATAGACGACATCATCATTTACTCTTATACTTTTGATGATCACCTTTGCGACATTGCTTCTGTCTTGTGTAGATTGTCTTCTACTGGTTTAACCGTGAAAAAGTCTAAGTGTTGCTGGATTGAGTTTTAGGCTTCGTTGTCGGCAATGGTCAACTGTCTATCTCTGAGGCCAAAGTCCAACATATCAAGAACTATGTCTTACCTTCTTCCAAATCTGATCTACGTGCTTTCCTCGGACTAGTCACCTTTTACTCACGTTTTATACCTGATTTTGCAAACCACACTTTTGTTTTAAATGCTCAATATAGCTATAAATAAGTCCTTTCCACAACAGAAGCTTGCTAGTTTTCAAGAGAAAGACAAGAGAAAGACAAGCTTACCTCGATCATCTTCTTGACTCCCATTGTCAGTATCAGAGTTGACGGGGTCTGGTCTACTAACAGATATACTACTATAGTATTGTTTACCCCACCACCCACATGTTTATTGAATTAAAATCGATTTATTTAATACATTATTATAATTCATAATGATGACACAAGCACTCAGTTCAAAACATGAATGAATCACTGTTTCTTGTTAGTATAGTAGTCGCCAAACAATACCTTACACTTTTTACTAAACCATTTTTTGTTTTGATATTCGCTGACATTAGCAATATTAACACACACATTGTGGAACCACCCAGAACAAGCCACACACTCAATCATATCATCAATGTCACTGTTGTATGGCATACAACAATCGCAAAAAATGTCAATTTTAGTGGTAAAAGTAACAGCTTTACCAAAAGGAATTCTCCTCTCCTTTAGAATAGGAAAACGTTGCAATTTTCCATTCTTCAAATAAATGTGATCTCATTTTCTTCACATTCCATATAACTTTTACTGGATTTTATCTATGTGCTAACTCCGTCATGTTAGCAATGCAAAACAGACCACAATCGAACTTGTTGGTTTGCTTCATAATTTTGATGATGTCGACTCTGATATCTTTAGAAGTGGGCCGAAGGAATCAACACACCTGTTGCATTGTAACAGTCCGTTCGTCTGCCTATTCATCTGTCTGTCCGTTTGTCTGCCTGTTTATCTGACTGTCCATTAATCTGTTTGTCTGAATACACTTTAGTTACAAGAAAAAGAAACTTACAAGAAAGAGAAACTTAATAGAAAGAGAGCTGACTCAGGAGGAGCTGGCCGGTTGTCTAATTATACAAAAAATATATGCAATCAGCAATGTAGCCGCTACGCAATAATAGCATTCTATGACCTGAAGTATACACATTGCCTCTCAATTCTTTTCCAAAACATCCAGCTATCTCCCATAATCATGAAATCAAAGCAAAAACACTCAGTTAAAAGTCACGAGATTACAGTGCAATATAAAACGGGCTCCACTTTTAGTGAAGAAAAACAAACAAACAAAAAACACCCTGCCTTAAGCACACTGACATTAATATTAATAGTGTGGTGCTAAATAATGTAACTGAATTCAAACAACAACAGGGTTTCATACAGGGTTTTTTTGAAGGACTTCAATTAACTGAAGTGAACCTTCACTAAATATTTAGATATATATACAGACAACAAAAGTACAGAATACCATTATAATAATTACATATAGAATTGATTTTCTAAAAAAAAAATTAAATTGAGGTGGTGAGGAGAAAAAAATATTTCAGGGCTCTGCACTCATGTATACACAACATGTTTCATGTTTATCCCTTTCAAAGCTGCAAATATTGAGATTCCATGCTCATCTTCTAAAAAATTTTGCAAAAGCAACTTTTTATATCTCCTTTTTAGAGATTCCAAAACAGCCTGATCCATGGGCTCGATGAGGGATGTTGTGTTGGCAGGCAAAAACTTTGCACAGATATTGTCACAGGTAAGCTCTTCTGCATCTGGATGTGAGGGTGCATTATCAAGCAGAAGCAGTGCCTTCTTAGAATGGATACCTTTTTGTTCCTCATGTCTTACCACAGCTGGAACAAAACGTTTTTTGAATCAATCACTAAAAATTGCAGTGTTCATCCATGCACTTTTTTGAGAGTAATACAGCACAGGCAAAGCATCCATGTTAACATGTTTAAAACACCTAGGCTTAGCAGATTTCCCTAAAGAAAACATAAAAATAAAACAATATGAAAGTTTTTAAAAATCGACTCCGCGTGAACGGTGGAAATCGCGCAGAACGGAAAATAAATGAGAAGTGCGGCTAACTACGGTAAAATCCCTCACGGTCGTTTTGGCAACCAATTCCCCAGACGGCAGCTGAGTAATGGCTAATTATTCACAGCTTTCAAGCACAGCCAAAGTTGTGAAGGCAGTTCGCTTTGATCCCTTTTTGTGAGGAAGAACAGCAGTCACTGCTAGACATTATATTTCCTATTTTGATGATGACAATGAGGAGAGGTTAGTTTAGCACAATACTTCAAAAACAATAATAATCAGTGTTCTCGCTAAAGCGCGGTAGCGCGGAGGCCACCCCCTGCTCTATTGGCCCCCTTAAAAATAAAAAAATAAAAATAAATAAAAAAAATAAAAAAATCACTACCGCGCGCGCAAGAAATGCAGCTGCTAAATCTGGCTGTCTTCTCCGTTCTGGCTTCTGCAGACAAGTTTTAGTTAACCTTCGCTACGTTTGACTATATTCTCAGCTTCCTTTTTCGTGATGGCTGGAAGTAGGCAGTCCCACCACAGAGTTGGATACGATTCTTCTTAGGAACGGGAATTTATCTGGCACCAGCCGTTTTCGACGCTTCCAACACAACTGTTGAAGGACTTCTCGGCAACATTTGTAAGCGGCATCGCACGGGACAAAGGAACAAAGCGGGAACGTGGAGTACGAAGCCTTGCACTCTTTTGAGAAGGGACATTTTGCAGCGCCACAAACGATCCCTCATGCACAAAGAAGCTGAAGAGATGGAAGCAACCAGGCTGGCATCAAAGAAGGATGGAGGAATCAGGCAATTTATGTCTGCTCGTGTTTTAGCTCAGAGGAAAGCTATTATAGGAGCACTTCAAATGATGTACTGGCTAGCTAAGGAGGAAATACCACACACAACTAATTTTAGTTCTCTCAAAGACATAGTAGTAAGGCTGGGCTGTGACTATATGCGTGATCTTTTTGTTGGGAGAAATGCACCATACACTATAGTATGTCCAAGTTGAGTTGGCACGACCGCAAACGTGGTGGTACACGGGTGTTTTCATTGAGTTACTACGCGGCACTTAGACCCGCCCACAAATTTTTTTTCTTGCTAGCCAAATTCCTTAGCAACCATTATAGTAACCACAATCACCAAGCAAGTAAATTCATTTTTAGCCTAATCACGTGGTGGAACCTCATGAGAGAGGGAGCTGATTGTGGAAAGGGGAAGTTTGCTGACACCGCAGAAACAAATCGTAAAAAAATGGAGCGGGTGAGAGGGACTAATGAGCGGTTATATTTCGGCTGCATTTACAGAAAGGGATTAGCTCTGGAAGTCCTTTCAGTTATTGGACTTTGATAGAAGGTAAATCAAACTATTGTGTAGCTGCTGCACATTTTTTCAATCGCTAGCTATTTTTTTGGTGGTGTAGTTGAAATTTTGTTGGAGGCATATTTTTACATTATGATGAGGTGGGATAAGTGGGAAAGGTTAATAAGTGTAGGGGCTATTGGTCATCATCAGACAGCTCATCTTCAGAATCATGTTTTCTGCTTTGGTGACTGGTCTTAGGTTGGTGAGTGATGGCTCAGACTGAAGGATATGTTCCTTCACCATATACTTCAATCTGTCCACTTCATTTGGTATTCCCTGGTTAGTCCTTTCCAGCCTCATGAAATGAGCATGAATAGACTCTGCCCCTTGGTCTCCCATCAGGCCAGCACCAATTCTCCATCTTCTCATCCATGGGACAACATGTTCTTCAAGGACATGCATTTTAGGGAGAATGCTAGCCTGGGGGCACTTCTCCCGATAGAAACTCATGAAGGAGAGACTATATCTGATTCTGAGGAAAGCATACAAGAATAAATTACTTATTACTTTCACTAAGGTACTATTTCACACACTATTTCACACACCTAAGCGGTCTATGTCGGTATCATTCATGTATTTAGATGAATTGTAGCCCCTGTGGCACTTTCCAAAGAGTCTGAATTTTCTTATGCATGTAACCAGGAGGTCCTCCAGTAAAGAATCCAGCAAAGCCGAGGGAGGAGAAATAGTGGAAGAAGAAAGCATGTGATCATAGCAGCATGGGCACTTCAGGGAACATGTTGCTTGGATTGCTTGGCAGCAGCAGTTGGCACAAACCACACTATCACATGAGAGCTGAATGGGCTGGTTAAGAAGACAGAGGCAGATTGGACATGTAAGTTTTTTAGATAAAGATGTGTCATAACATCTGGGATGTGGATCATCACTGGGCAGTGTTTCAGTGGAAGCAATGGAGTTAATGTGTTCTATAACACTCCTAGGAGACTCTCCCTTGGGCCGACCTCTTCCTTTGGTAGCCTTTCTGTTGCGGCCACCACCCTTGCCGAGATGTTGAAAATGTAATTATTATTATTATTATTATTATTATTATTATTATTATTACTGTGATTATTCTACAGGCTCAAAATATTCTATATTCTTTTCTTAAGTAATTATATTTACCACTGGTCACAAGCAGGGAGATAAGATAATACTCTATTCAGGGGTTACTATGGAATGTTTAAAAAAATCAATTTAAAATTTTTTATAATCAATCTTCCTTTTTTTTTGTTATTAATATTATTATTATTATTATTATTCATCTCTTATTTGCAAACTTCTTACTTTGCAGTCTTCTGTGTGAGGTGTCCATTCCACTGGTTGGATTGGTTGAGTTGGAATGCCAGTTTCCTTGGCCTTCTTCACTCATTCCAACTTCATGTAACAGCAGTTGCAGAAGTGCGGAGGAACTGACATGAAATCTCCATCATCCACTGAGTCAAGCCCAGCATGAGAAAGAAGGTCCACACTGAAGTCTGCACATGTGTACACTGGCTGGGATCTGCCTTTGGATTTTGTTAGCCGATTTCCACATATTCTGCAATGCTTCCTCAGCTGGTCTATATGAAACTCCATCACTCTTTCATGTATTTTGATTTGAATTATTTTATGGAAAAAAAATAGTTAGCATTTTGATTTTAAGTTACTTGGTTTATTTAATCTATTATAAATTGTCTTACCTTTGTCCAAAGTTTAAAAGCACTTCCAGTCAGGGGGAAAACCTTGAACAAACTAACAACTAAGGTATCAGATCTACAGAAACCACACTGCCTTAGAAAAGGTCACTGCGTGGTCTGTTTGGGGTGACTATTTAGAATGCGCAGTGGTATAGGAATTAAGTTAAGAGCTTGTCTGTACTTATTATGACCTCAGAATTGGTTTTGGAATGGAAAATCTATGGGAAAAAGTTAGTTCAAGTCCATGGACTTTTCCCTTCCAAACCTCAATCTGATTATAATATTCATGACCCATATGCCGTAAATCCCGCCACCACAAATTATCCAACTAAGTGCCGCGTAAAAAACACCGGTGGGTAATTCAGGAATGCATTTAGGACTTTACCTGAAGCAATTTAGTCATGTGAATCCAAGTCAATTAAGTGCGCAAACTTCAACGTTGCACGTGAAAAGGGGCGGTTACCAGGTGAGCATTACATCTGTAACTATTGAAAGAAAGAAATTTAGTGAAGTTAATGGAGTTTTTCGGCGCTGTACAGCTCATCTCGTCTGTTTTCAATTATATTTATGTGTCTTACGGCAGATAATGTACAGCAGATGGAAAACGCAAACTGGTTGGGCGTTCTTCTAAAGAGACAGGATTAAAATCAGTCGATTCTACCTACTGTGCCCCAAGAAATATTCTGACATTCACAGGATTCAGTAGTTCAGCACTGTTGACTTGTAGCTAAAGTTACTAGACTTTCTTGTTAAATAAAATTATCATTTATTTATAATATGTATATGAAAATCAATGAAATGATAGAATTTAAGTAGTAGCTACACATATACAAAAAATAGTTGTTGATCCGAGTTGAAGGTGGAGTGCTGCCTGAGTTGGTCCTAATCCTTACAATAAACGGCATCTATAGTAGTGAAGAAAAGGAATTGGCATGAACACGGCTTTGACAAGCACACAATTTAAAGGCTAACAGCTTAAGTGCGGCTGTATAACAAGTTGCTAGCTAAATGATAACTATTTCACCGAAATATACTGGCTATATGGCATTTGTTATTGAACCAGGTAGACAAATAATCTTACCAACATCCTATCAAGTGGTCTTGTACCCTCTGCGACAGCAGAACACTCCATCTATCCTGTTTCCACACTCGCAACCTAAGCTAATTGCGATAAAAAGCTAGAAACGCAGCCGCTCAGTGTTTACCAAATTCTTAATGAAGACAGTCCGCGTGATCAATTGAGCCGTACCGCGTGACTAAAAGCGGGCGCGTTTTGAGCGGGAAACCTGTGGTTTTTTTCTATTCCCATAGACTTTTGTATTGAGTTTTGGAAGAGCATTTTCTCTCCGGTTTTGGAGTATACTGAGGGTATATTTCGGCGCGAGCTTTCCAATGGTGCAAACCCGGATGCGTAGCTGCTTCCGTTCTAAAGTTATTCAAGTTTTTCTTGCGGCCAACTCAATTTGGACATACTATAGTGAGCAGACCATAGCAGAGTTGCTGCAATGTCTAGCACAAGTCATTGAGGAGAAGACGGTTGCTGACATCCAGTCAAGTGCTTATTTTTTTCTCATGAATGATGAGTCTACTGATGTCAGTGTATTGAAGCAGTTAGTACTAGTTGGGCGGTATCTAACTAATGGGGAAGTGAAAACATCCTTTTTGCACATCACTGACCTTGCAAATGGAACAGCTGAAACCATTGAAGGATCCATATTGAAGTATCTATCTGACAACACCCTCCAAGTGAGCAAATTCTGTGCTTTTGGCAGTGATGGAGCAGCAGTAATGGTGGGTAGATCTAATTGTGTTGCAGTTAGATTGCGTAGTCACAGTCCCAAACTTATTCAAGTTCACTGTGTTAACCACAGGTTAGCTTTGGCTGCATCACAGGCTAGTGATTCTGTTCCATACTTGAAGCAGTTCAAGTCCATTTTGCAGACACTTTTTTATTTCTATCAGAACAGTCCTGTGCGAATGGCTAGTCTGCATGCCATCCAAGAGATCCTAAATGATCCAGTTATCAAATGCAAGCAAGCGAAGGATGTGCGCTGGTTGTCACATGACAAAGCTATTAAGGCTATTGTCTCTAGTCTTCCTTCGCTTCTAGTTAGTCTTGACAGAGAAGCTTCTGAGAAAGGGGAACCTATTGCCACTGGACTTTTAAAGTTCATGAAAACATATAAATTTGTAGCCTGCGCTTGCAAAGCACAATTGATGCTATTAGTGTGTATGAGCACACAGATGGTCCTAACCTTCTGAAAGTTGAAATATCCTGACCTCTGATTTGAAGGATTTTCAAATTTTGGCGACCACAACTTACAAGAATAGCTTCAAGTGTATTGTTCAGAGAATGTACATTCAGGCAATTGTCAGACATCTAACTGACAGGTTTCCAAATGTGGAAATCATAGATGCATTCAATATCTTCAACCCGCAGTCTATGCCAGCAAGTGAAGAAGAACGTGCTACCTATGCAAGAAAAGTTGCAAGTGCTCCTGAGAACATTTGGTGAAGGTCCCAATGCAGAAGTGGACAGTGTTGAGTTGAACAGTGAGTGGGAGGGTATGAGGAGATTGATTCACACTCAATATTCATCCTTCACTTTAAGACAGATGTTGCGGCTCCTCTGTTCAAATCAGACACTACGAGATATGTTTCCAAACTTGACGAAGTTGTCTACTATAGCTGCCCTGATTCCGGTCAGTATAGCTGAATGAGAGTGTGCATTTTCAGCAATGAATCATATCAAAGTGGTCTTACGAAATCGTCTCAAATCAACAACCCTAAATAGTCTCATGCGAATTAGTATCGAAGGCCCATCAGCATCAAATTTTAATTTTGACAGAGCAGCTGATTTGTGGGGTGGAATGCGCAATAGACGGATAACAATTGGCTCAATTTCTTCTTCTTAGTAACTTCATACACTTTTTATGATCACATTGCCTAGTTCTAATTTCAAGGAAAACTAAACTATTATCATCAAACTGATCAAATTATATTAGCAGTAATTTTTGCTGTTGATACTTAAACTTCTTATATTAAGTCTTTTAATCATCCATTTAAGCACTTGCAAAAACAATTCAATAGTATTTTTATGGGAGGAAAATGTAATTCTTCTCCATATCTGCTGGCAGCACTGCAAGTATTTTATGTAGTTCTTCAACTTCCACATGATCCTGTGACAAATACATTGTAAAAAGTGAATGTTTCAGATTTTGATTAATTAATTAACATTCCATCATCCCCCGCCCCCCACTCTATAAAAAAATTCTGGCTAGAACACTGATAATGTGTATTTTTATAAGGTAATAATGATGGTGAATTTGTAATGGAAGAAGAGGATAGGAGTGTGATATTTTAGTGAACTATGGAAATGAAGAGGAAAATGTTGATTCAGAAGTAGTGTGTGAAGATTCCACAGGAAGCATAAATGATAGCGAGTTTGAGTGTGAATCTTTAGAAAATGATGCTGACAATGAAGATTTACTGGCATGTGCTTTGTCCAGAGCATCAGACCTCTCGCCAAAACAGAATGCATCATTTGAGTAGTTTTGGTCCAATGCCACGGGTTCATGGAAATACAAAGCGTTTGCCCAAACATGCCTTGTCATTTCTTTCCATATAAAACATCATCCAATTTTTGTCTATGCCGACCAACATGCAATCCTTTTGCCTGGTCGTATTCCAGGGTACAAAAGTTGTGACTTGAAGTTGCTACCGTCTAGTCTATCCAAACATGAAATTTAGAAGACATATGCTGATGCTGCATCCTCCACTGATAACGTCCATGCTGCTGCAAACTCTACTTTTTGCAAAATATTGCGTTCTGTTCTTCCATCAATTTTGATAATGAAGCTTATGACAGATCTTTGCTTTGTATGCCAACAAAACAGTGGGGCGATTATGAAAGCAGCAAATCGATCAGATGTAGAGAAATCCTCAACATTGAAAAAAGCTGAAAACCATCTTTACGTTGTACAATTGGAACGATCATTTTACAAAACAACTAACGATATGTGCAAAAAAAGTGTCCGTGATCATTTACCAGCAATGAAGTTTTTCTCCCACCTGCTCCTAATTGCAATATTTCTGCCAACTCCAATGACATAACTGTACAACACTCGTTCGACTATGCACAGCAAGTTCATTTCCCTTCTGATCCGTTGCAACCAGGACCCATTTTCTTTCTCACTCCGCGAAAATGTAGTAATTTTGGCGTACACTGTGAGGCTATACCAAGGCAGATAAATTTTCTCACTGATGAATCTGTAGATTGTGGGAAAGGTGCCAACACAGTAGTGAGTCAACTGCATTACTTCTTTGAGCATCATGGGTTTGGAGAGAAGGAAGTGTACCTTCACTGTGATAACTGTGTTGGCCAAAACAAGAATGCATGCATGCTACAGTATCTGACATGGAGGTGCTTGACAAATAAGCACGAAAAAATTACTCTCTCATTTTTAATAGTTGGCCATACTAAATTTGCTCCTGATTGGTGTTTCGGATTGCTTAAAAGAAAGTTTCAAAAAACGAAAGTGGGATGTTTAAAGGATATCGCACAAACCATCAATAATTTAGCAGTATGCAACATAGCGCAGATAGTGGGGACTGAAAATGGATCCGTTGTTGTTCCAGTTTATGACTGGACTAGCTTTCTGGCTCCTAAAATAAAGAAAATACCATCGATAAAAAAGTTGAGAGGAGGAGGATCGATGGAGGACATCGAAACTTGAAGACGACAGGGTACGTGAGAGACGGGAGTTGTTACAGGAAAAGCTAAAGGGGTTAGGAGTTTATAAGGAGGGAAGTGAGCTTGGAGCGTATTTGGGGAAATTCGAGAGGATAATGCGAGAGGGGAAAGTTAGTGAGAGTGACTGGGGAGAGAGGTTATACCCCAGGTTGCCTGAGACTTTGTGCATGAGAGTGGCACAGGCCAGGGATAGTGATGAATAGTATGGGGAGATCAAGAGGATCCTATTGAAGGCTACGGGGGAAACAGCTATTACCTACGGAAACCAGCTGTTGGAAGCCAATGGGGAATTGTTTAAGGGCATGACTGCCGGGGGAATAGCGGATTGGCTATTGAGAGTAACAAAGGGAATGTGTCAGGGTTGTAAGAGTATAGAGGAATGTATGTTGGCCATGGCGTTGGCCTGGCCGTATTACGGAGAAGCCTGCCACAGGGTGGGAAGGCGTTTTTAGAGATGAGAAAGATTAGCGAGTGGGGGGAATTGAGAGAGGCTCTTGAGGACTGGATGTCCGGGAGACAGAGAGGGAACTTTTATAAACCTCTGGGCAGTGGTCCCAGTGAGGCGAGCAGAGGATACAGGGGAATTGTGGATAAGGAGAGTTGGTATGGGCGAGGAGTTAAGACCCAGAGTGGTATTTCAGGAGATAAAGTGGGGAGTTCATATGGGGGGATAACATGTTGTAGTTGTGGCGAGAAGGGCCATAGATCGAGTGAGTGTAGGAGGGAGAAACAGGGCAGTAGTTACCTTTCGAGGACACCTACCTGCTACAACTGCGGGAAGGTCGGTCACAAAAGCCCAGAGTGTACAGCTAGGAAGGGGACAGTCACCGTTAAGAAGGAGACTAACCCGACTAAAATGTCCATGCTTAGGCAAGTCAAGTCAGGACAGACTGGAAACGTGGCCTATGGGCTGCTGAACGGGGTGAGGACCGAGGTTCTTATAAATTCTGGCGCTGAGTTGGGGTCTGTACCCAAGGCACTAGTTCCAGAGGGGGTCGAGTTGTGTAACGATGTGTATGTCAGGGGATACGGTGGTTTGTAGAAAAGATACAAGAGCTGCATGAGTGAGCTAATTGTAGGAGGTCACAGGAAGGTGACTAGAACTACTATAGACGAGAGTGAGTCGTCGGGGGCTGCGTGCTTGGTGCCGGTCTCTCTGGTGGATGACCAGGAGGCAGCAGCGTATAGGGAAGCGATAAGAGAGTATATGTCTGAGGACAAAGTGGGAGTGAATGTATTGACCAGGAGTATGGCCAAGAGGGAGAAAGAGTTAGATGAGAACGAGAAGGGGGTTGAAGAGATAGTGGTGTGGAACACTGTGAGTCCTGAAGGTGAGGCTAGGGCTAGGGCTAGGGCTAGGGCTAGGGCAGCATCAATCATCGCCGTCGCCGTGGCAACTATCGTAAACTCTGATCAGCTGCACTAGAAATTCTTGCAACTCTACTCTTTTTTAATTTTCTCTGTATTTCTCATCAAATTGAAAGGGGGGGCTAGGGCTAGGGCTAGGGCTAGGGCTAGGGCGCATTATCGCGGTGGTACATACCGTGTACGTCTTGATAGGAGTAATTATTCTTTTTGATCAAATTTTATGAAAATAACTCAATGAATCTGTTTTTTACATGCTAAAATGACAATGTACTAAAATTACATGCTAAAATAATTAGGTATTCCAGATATAAATACAGTAGAACCTCTCTTATCCGGGCACCTTGGTTTCAAGGGGTGCCCGTATCTCAGATTTGCCCATATCTCAGAATATACACAATTTTTTTCCCAAAATTACTACTTATTTAGATTAAAATAATAACTATGTACTAGTGTTACAGTATGATGATAATTTAGTCTGTTTTAGAGACTGAGTTCGTTTTACAGCTGCACAATTCCTCCACTTCGAAACCAAAAGCAGATGTTCTGGAGCGACATCTCCTTGGGCTTCCAGCCATGTTAATGCTGTTTCAAAAGCATTATATGCCTGAGCAGGTGACACTTCTGCCACAGTAGAATCTTCATAGGGGTCTTCTTCAAACTGATCATCCTCCTCAAGAGCTGTTGCAACTATTTCTTCATCACTGAGTAGCTGGTACCCAGGATCTGATTTGTCCAGTGCAAGCCATTCATCAGGATGAAGCCAATCTTGACTAGCTGCATTGAATCCCAGTTCACTAAAAAGTGTATCAAAGTCTTCTTCCTCAGTTGCTTGTGCACTGTTGGAAGGAGTTGCAGTAGCTGTTACCAATGAACTAGAAGGATCTTCCAAAGTTAAAGTGGTAGATGCTAGTGAACTCCCAGAATTGTCTATCAGTAGCTTGTTCCAACCATTACTAAGAGATGTTACTGCAGCCTCATCCCATGCTTCAGCTGACCAGAAAACAGCATCTTTGATCGTCAGCCTCTTGACAATCTCTGGAATGGGTAATGATGATGATTCATTCCCAATTATCAAATGTTGGAGAAGACGCTTCTTATAACGTCTTTTCAAACCTTCCAGAATGCCCTGATCCATAGGTTGTATCAGTGATGTTGTGTTTGGAGGCAAAAAGATGGTGATAAATTTTCCATCACTGGATTTGAGCTTCTCAAGTGTCGGATGGGATGGTGCATTGTCGATAAGAAGCAAACCTTTGGATTCAATTCCTGCCTGGCTGCAGTAGTCCTTCACATATGGAACAAAATAGCTATGAAACCATTTTTCAAAAATGTTGGCATTCATCCATGCTTTAGACTGGGGGAAATAATGGACTGGAAGTTTGCTCATGTCAATGCTTTTGAAACACCTGGGTTTAGTACTTTTATGAATAAAAGTCAATGGTAGCTTGAAGTTTCCAGTGGCATTGGCACATGCAAGCAAAGTGACCCTATCTTTTGATTTTTTAAAGTTTTTAGCTTGTTTTTCCCCACAGTGAACCAAAGACCTAGAAGGCATTAACTTCCACCACAAACCAGTCTCATCTGCATTGAAAAGGTGATTCAAGGTGTAACTTCCCTTTTCAATTTCACTGAAAAGAAATGAACGAAAGCTTTCAATGTTTGAAAGGTCTGCTGATAATAATTCTCCCTGAAGTGAGAGTGCTCTTATGCCATGACGTTGGTTAAACTTTTGAAGCCAACCACAGCTAGCTTTGAATGAGCCAGAATCATCATCAGGATAAAGAGCATGGAACAGCTGTAATGCTTTCTCTCGCACTATTGGACCCGAGATGGGAGCACCTTTAGATCGCTGCTGCAGAAACCAGAGGTAACAGGCTCTGTCTAATTTGTCATAATGAGCCTCTCTCACTATACACCTTCTTTTTGCAAAATTTGGGTGATCACTGGAAGATACATGCTTCACTATCTTCTCTCTGCTCTTCCAAATATCTGCAATCGTAGACTTTAAGATGCTATGTATTTCAGCAACTAACCTCTGTGATTTACCTTTCTTTAGTTCTTCAATAATGTCCAGTTTCTTTTCAAGTGTTACAACATTTCGCTTTCTCTTGGATGCCATATTTAGAAAAGTGTTGCAAGCTGAACTGCACTCAAAATAGTGCTGCCAGCTGAACTGCCCATCCAAAAGCAGCTGTCAAATTTGCTAGTTGGGATACTTTACCTAACCACAAGGTACATAGTAGCTGCCCGGTAGAGGGAGGTGCCCGTAACTTGGGAGTCCGGATAAGGGAGGTTCTACTGTATTATTTTTTTTAAATATTTTATTTTTTTTAATAAACGATTTTTAATTAATAGTGGGTGTGGTCAATTAAAAAAATAATAATTGCATCAAATTCTCTACACTTTTCTGATTGTTATGATTTTTCTCCTTAAAATAACAATCTGTTTTAAAGCAAATATACAGCAAATCATACATAGATGTAATTTTTTAACAAAAGTGCTGTGAAGGGGAGGGTTAATTATGCCCGAAGTCGAGAGTAGGGTGGGAGAAGACCAAGGGGTGGAAGAAGCGGAGAGTACGCTCGAAGCTGAGCAGCCCCAGGCGAAAGCAAGCAGTGAGACTGAGGAAGGGAATGCGGTTCCTTTAAGTGAATTGTCATTGGGGGGAGATTCTGAGAAGGAGTTGAGCAGGATAGCAGGGGAAATAGGACCTGTGAGAGAAGGTCGAGAGAAAGAAGATTTCGTGAAGGAGTTGCAAGAGAATAGTAGTTTGAAGGAGTGGAAGGAGTTAGCAGAGAGAAAGGAGAGAGGGTTTAGATGAAAAGAGAGTATGTTAGTGAGGGGAATGTATGTGACGTGGGATGAGTATCGAGACGTGATTGTGTTACCTAAGAGCTATAGGGAGAAGGTTAAAGTTTTGGGACACGATAGGAATGGGCACTTGAGTGCAGACAAGGTAGCCAAGATGGTGAGCAGGTACTTCATTTGGCCGGGAATGGCGAGAGAAATAATGGAGTATTGTAGGAGTTGCACAGTATGTCAAGTGAAAAGCAAGTACAAGCCCAGGAGAGCACCCGCAGTGGAAAGACCAATATTGGCAGAACCCTTTGAGAGTGTGGCTATCGATTTAGTTGGGCCACTGCCTAAGGGGAAGGGGGGAAACAGGTATATCCTCACATATGTCTGCCTGGCAACTAGATGGCCAGAAGCCGTGCCACTGCGTAGCATCACAGCTAAGTCCGTGATGGATGGACTGTGGTCCATCTTCTTCAGAACGTCGATACCGGAGAAGATACTAACTGACCAGGGAAGCCAGTTCATGGGGAGAGTGATGGGCCAGTTATGCAAGCAGTTAGGGATTGAGAAGGTCAGGACGTCTCCCTACCACCCGGAGACGAACGGGGCGGTAGAGCGACTACACGGTACTATGAAGGGCATTTTTGGCAAGAGCATAGATGACGGTTTAGATTGGGTTGGCCAGTTATGTTTTGTGTTGTTCGTACTAAGGCAGATGCCTCATGCGGACTCAGGGTATAGCCCCTTTGATATGGTTTATGGGTTCCGGGTTAGGACGCCTTTGGACACCCTATACCACGGGTTATATGAGGTGGAAGCTGAGAGATTGAATGTATGTGAGTGGGTGACTAAGATGGCAGAGAGGTTGGAGAATATAAGAGACAGTGCAGCCCTGAGAATGGCTAAGGGGAAGGAGAGTAGGTTACAGTACTTGAACAAGGGAACGAAGTTGAGGGAGTTTAAGGAGGGAGATTTAGTCTTATACAGGGTACCAGGGATGACCTGTAAGCTGTCGGATTCCTGGCAGGGTCCATACAAGGTTGTGAAGAGAGTGGGACATGTGAACTATAGGATTGGAAGGGTTGGTAATGAGAAGCACTCTAAGGTAGTGCATGTTAACTGTATTAAGGAGTATAAGGAGAGAGCATCGATAGGGAGGTTGGATATAGTGGTAGAAGAACAGGGGGATGAGAGTAGTAAGTTGAGAGGTGAATGTGAAGGGTACAATGAGAGTGAGTTACAGGGTTTACTGGGGACGTATGACGACGTCTTCTCAGACAGCCCTGGAAGTACCGATCGAGTGAAGATGACGATCGAGACTGGTGACAGTGAACCAATTCGGCAGACGCCGTATTCGGTCCCTTTAGGGATCAGGGAGAAGGTGAAGAAGGAACTAGAGAGTTTGGAGGAACAGGGAGTTATTGAGAGGTGCCGGAGCAACTGGACATCTCCGTTGGTGCCAGTGAGGAAGCCGGACGGGAACATCAGGCTTTGCATTGACTACCGTCGTCTTAACGACGTAACGACGAAAGAGCCGTACTACATTCCATCATTCGACGAGATGGTCGAGACAGTAGGAGAAGGAAGGGTTATGTCCAAGATCGACCTAGCAAAGGGTTTCCATCAAGTTCTGGTGGATGAGAAAGACAGGGACAAGACGTGCTTCATTTGCCCTTTCGGGAAGTTCAGATTCCGTCGTATGCCGTTCGGGTTGACGAACGCTCCCTCTGTGTTTCAGCGGTTAATGGAGGAGGTTTTGGTAGATTGTAGAGATTGTGCGAATGTATATATAGACGACATTTTGGTTGTGTCAGGAGACTGGAGGAGTCATTTAGGACATCTGGAAAGAGTATTAGAGGCCTTGAGGAAGAATGGCCTGACCTGCAAGAGGTCTAAATGTAGTTTCGGGAGAAGAACACTGGAGTTCTTGGGGCACCAGTTAGGTGGTGGCTCTATAGACCCTTTGCAGTTACGTAATTATTAATTACATAATCTTGCGGGCGGCCATTTTGGTGCACAACCAGCGCGTGGCTAAAACCCGCATCAGCTGTTGAGTGGGCTAAAATGGAACCGCCAGCCAAAAGGAAGTGTTTATTGCCGGGGTATTTCTTCTCTCTGCAGGACAAGGAAGGAAGGAAGCGTTACATGGAGAAGTTAATGGCCATTGGGGGTGTAGATCCTTATGAAATACCAAGGAATGAGTGGCAAGATGATGTAGATTTGTGGCCTGGTATAACTTACATCAACCTGGGGATGTATTTACTCCTGACACCTAGTCCATACACTGGAGAAGATCTTATGAACTATAAGAGTTTAGATTGCTACAAAAATTTTGTGTCTGGATGGGTCAGAGAAGTGTTGGTGAAAGTTTTTTCAGATGTGAGAGCTGTTATTGGTAAGGTAAGAAATTAACATAATTAGTGCTTCACATTCTTTAGCTTGGTTTAAAATTGGATAGGTAAATCACTCAATGAGCTTAAATAAGAAGCCTCTTACTCCCTGGATCATTGCTGAAAATAATGGGAAAGTTATTTCTGCTCACTGTGACTGCATGGCAGGCCTAGGGGAATCCTGCTCTCATGTGGCTTCTCTGCTGTGGGCAATTGAATCAGGAGTCAGAATCCGAGATTCCATGACAGTAACCCAAAAAAAGGCTTACTGGGTTATTCCCAATGGAGTGAAAGAGGTCCCGTATGCTCGAGTAAGAGATATTGAATTTACTGGAAAGAAGAAGTGTTGGACAGCCGTTGAAAAAGGTGATTTTACAGTAAATTCAGGATCTTCACGTTCTTCTACACCAAAAACATCTAAATCACGTTCTTCAACTCCAAGAGCATCTAAATCACCTTCTTCAACTCCAAGAGCATCTAAATCACCTTCTCCTATGATCAAAAGAGCAGATATTACCAAAACAAAGAATTTCTTGGCATCTTTAGCTAGTTGCTCATCTAAGCCAGCCATTCTCTCATTAGTAGAGCCCCATTCACCCCAGTATATTCCTAAAGCTGCTGATGGTAGTCTTCCACTGTGTTTAACTACACTATATAAAGCTTCTTACTTAAGTAAGAATTGTTCAGAATTGCTGACTATTAGTAAAGAAGTAAAAATTGAAGTGACAAAAGATGAAGTTGATAAAGCTGAAATTGTTACTCGCTCCCAAGTTCAATCACGATTGTGGCAAAAAATGCGTGCAGGTAGAATTACTGCTTCACGCTTTAAAGCTGTATGCCACACTGATCCGTCAAATCCCTCCAAAAGTTTGATTATGAGTATTTGCCATCCTGAATTATCTAGGTTTAAAACTGCAGCAACTCAGTACGGGTGTGAGCATGAAGCAACTGCTAAAAAAAAATACATCATTAGACAAGCCATGTCCCATCATAAATTTGAAGTGAAGCCATCAGGATTTTGCTTTTGCTTGAAAGAAGATAGTGGCAAATTTCTGTTGAAGCATGATCATGCCTACTATTACCAGGTCTGTTCTTATAATGCAGAAATGTTATAAAAATTGATTTAACACCCTTATTTTCTGTATTAAGGTTCAGTGCCAGCTATTCTGCACACAGAAGAGGTACTGTGACTTTATAGTGTGGATGGAAAATGACATGAATGTTGAAAGAATTTATCGAGATGAAGACTTTTGGGAAGTTAATGTTGTTAAAGCTAAAGCTTTTTTTGAGCGAGCAATTCTACCAGAATTGATAGGAAAATTTTATTCTCGTATTAACACACAAGAAGAGAATCAGACATGCAGCTCATTGGTAGGCCCACAAAATTTTGTAGTATTAAATATTTATGAAAACTCTGAAGAAGCATTAGATATTTCAGAGTACCCTACTGAAATATTAGATGTCTCTGAAACCCAGGTAATGGAGTGCAAATATGTCATATTGAGTAGATTTTAACGAAATATATTTATTTATACATACTTTAGGAACCGACATACTGCTATTGCCATGGGCCAGAAGGGTTCTTATAATGCATGGTGGGATGCGATAATCCAAGCTGCAGCTATCAGTGGTTTCACCTCATTTGTTTGAACATGGATTCTCCACCTAAAACTAAGTTCTGGTACTGTCCAGATTGTCAAAAACTGCCCAAATTTCAAAGAAAACAAAAAATAAAAAAGAAGTGTATGCAGACATAACACACTATATCTGTTTCTCATGTAGTTTTCTTTACTGTAAAATGTTTTTAATATTAATGCAACTATCAAAAATGAATCAATCAAAAGGAACAACTGAATCACATAAATTTATCAGTCCACATGACACACACACAATTTTGTCAAGAGTTGTTACTGCATCATTTTGAGTGAGAAAATCTATTGGCTGTGTTGCACTCAAAAAGGAATACTTCTTTCTAAGTTGCCAATGACTCTTTCCACATGAATGCGAACATTAGCTATACTCCTCGTTTGCTCCACATCAATCGCACTAAGTTGGTTTTTTCCTTTTGTAAAAGCTGGAATCTTCAACTGCGAACTATATGAGCCAACAGAATCATGTATGTCAAAACCACGATCTGCCAAGATGGTATCACGAGGAATTAAATTTTGTAGAAAATTACTGTGCTCTGTAATATATTTGTCACTGGTCCTCCCACCCCAGCCATCTGATATGTAGCTAACAGATCCTTGTGGAGTTATTCCAATTAAATACTTCACAGTATTATGGTGTTTGTAAGCTGAGTATGTTTGTGCTCTGGCAAGTAAATTGGTAGCTTTTTCAATAAAAATCTCAAAGCAGTCTATAATGACCACAGAGCTTGGGCAGTACTGCCTAAAATCCATAGGCATAGTTTTTCTCAGAGTATCTCTATCTGGCCACAATATCAATGGCTTTAATTCTGCATACAATATGTCAAGAACAAAGTGAAAATTACGACTAATTGTAGAACAGTGTACCTTGAACCTATACGCAAGATCCTGGCAAGCAAGATTAAGCCCGCAATCGCATAAGAACAACAAGTAATTGCTGAAAAGGGTTTAAAGCAGATCGCTTCATCAAGGAAGGCTGTATATGTTTAAATAAAGTACATAGTATCTCCCAGTTAGAAAGACCAGTATAGTATAGGACCTTATCGTCATTCTGCACAAAACTTCTTTCATCCAAAACCATAGTTTCAACTTCTTCTTTTAGTCTTTTCACCTCTTTTTGTGATTCACATAATGTTGCACTCACCATCTCCAGCTCTGTCTGCAAACCTTTAATTTTGTCTTCCAAAAATGGTTCCAGCTCACAGCCGACTGCGACTGGACTCTCAAAATTAAAAATGGTTTGAGTAGCTTTATCACAAACACCATCAGGACTTGCTTTTTCTACTACATCATGAGCATCTGCAGTCAACATCTTCTTGGAACTTCGCTTAACAACTGTGGTAGCTGACCTCTTTTTAGAATTTCTTCCAGCAATCCTGGCAGAACGCTCCTGGCTAAAACTGCACAAAGATTTCTCCAACTGATGAGAAGTGTACCCTAGCTTTAATGATGGTGCCCAGTCTACACTGTCTTGTTCATAGAGCTGGGCAGGTTCTCCAGATACAAAGTGTTCTGAGCAAACGCGGACATTCGTATACCTACTAGGTTCAAGGTCTTGCCTTTTGATCCGTGCCAACCAGAGATTCTGTCTTTGCTTGCTGATGGATGAAGTAACTTCACCCTGGGTAGTAATAACAGTAGGAAGTCTGAAGAACCGCTTCTTGTCCCTGTCACTCCTGTTTCCACAACCCACAATAGCGCATATAACCATTGTTTTTCTTTTGCCTGTGCACCAAAATGGCCGACGGAAGCTACGTGACGTAATTGCCACACCTACTGCAAACGGTCTATAAGTGTGCCGGCGGCAAGGGTTGAAGCAATTCGGAATCACCCTCTGCCTAAGACAAGGAGACAGCTGAGAGCTTTCCTTGGGTTGGTGGGTTTTTATCGGAGGTTCATCGCGGGATTTCATCGATGGTCCTCTGTCCTCACGCCTCACACGTCCAAGACAAAGTCCGGGGTGGTGAGTTGGTCGAGTCCAATGTTGGATGCCTTTCATTCTTTATGTAATCAGTTGTCTGTGTCTGTACGTTTATGTGTTCCGTGTGTGAATGATACATTTGTGTTAGAAAGCGACGCGAGCTCGACAGGAGTCGGAGCCGTCCTCTCGGTGATTCGGAGTGGCAAGAGATTGCCAGTAGCCTTCTTCTCGAAACAGTTACGTGGAGCGCAGGAGAATTACAGTGCTCAGGAGCTAGAGGACTTGGGGATTTATGAGGCTATTCGACATTTTGCTTATTATCTGTATGGACGCAGATTTACTGTGGTAACGGACCACAAGGGTCTTGTAAACATGAGCAAGAAAACAGAAGGATTTACGGGTGGAGTTTGAAACTTTCTATGTATGATTTCGATGTTGTTTACCAGGCAGGTGAGGAGAATATAGTTGCGGACAACTTAAGCAGGTGTCACGGGGAGGTCGAGAGCAGTGACCGTGTCACCCAGCTATCGAGGGAGGGGGGAGATGTGGGCATACAAGAGCTGCCCACATTCAACAGGATGCAAGGAGAAGACAGGATGCAAGGAGAAGACAGAATGTAGGAGAAGGCAGAGTGCAAGGAGAACAGACTTACGTTTAGTATATTTTATGTTTCATGTCATTTACGTTTGGGAGTGTATCATTTAGAACATTAATGTTTAGTGCGCAGGTCACTTGTAGATTTAGTCACACGATTGCTGTATCATTCTTATTGGTCAGTGGCTAGTGGACCCATGTTCATAAGTCCCTACGCCACGTGTTGTAATTTAGTCCAGCATTTGTAACAATTTCGTTTGAGCAAAAGAGATAACTCTCGCGCTGAACTCTGGTGGCAGCGATATCTTGCTGCCCACCAGACTGTGGCACTCGCGCTATACGTAGGACGAGCGGAGCAATCCCTAAGGCCCCACACAATATACAAATTAATTTTTTTAAATTTATTAAAGTTCACAGAATCTCAATTGTGTACAATACATATTAATTTTTTTTAATTTATTAAAGTTCACAGAATCTCAATTGTGTCGCACCTGAGAATGTCATACTCACTTCGCTCACTCACCAATAAAAAAACATCCTACCATAATACCATACAAAAATATAATATGGGTATAATTCACCGTAAGTCGTAGTAAGTATGAAGTGTGTGATAATACATAATCTTCCACTGGTTTGGTCCTACATACAAGACAAAATAACTTGTCACAATAGCCATACTTCCTATTCTACTCTTACTTGCTACTATGAAGTAGCACAATCATATGACTTGACTTCTTCTGATAGCCACATCTGAACAATGGCCCAATTATCACATTCACCCTCTGGAAGCAGCTCATTTAATGTCTCCTCTGAAATTTGTGAAACTTTTTTCGCTCTTTCCCATCGTATAAGCATTAGATTAGCTGTATAAAAATTTTTTTTTGATGTCTTTGTTAGCATACACATACACATATAACATGCACACACACATATTCCTTCAACAGCCTATCTTTGGTCTACAGATATATTAATATTTTATGCTATGGAAATGGGGGTCATTCTTTCATCCAGTCATAATTAAACAAACCTGGTTCTCAATGTGGGACAAAAATTCATGACATACCCATTTTATTTTGTTCACCAAGCTTTGATTTTGTCATTATGCCATGCCAAAATACACAAGTTCATGGGCCAAGACATCTGTACGATGAGAAGGTCTCATCTCTTTAGTCATCCGATTAAATCCTCTCAAATATGACCATAAACGCTCCATGGTTTCCCCGTCACTGAGATCAATACCCGAGCATCGCCTTGGACCAAACTGCAACTATTGTAATTTACACACTAAGCATCCTAACTTAAAATGTAAATAAGTTAGCTTCATTGATTTTTGGAATATACTTATTGGTGAGCAAGTGAAGTGAAAGCGAAGCGAGCGAGACACTTACTGGGGTAGCACAATTGTAAATCGGGGATATTTGTTGGTTTATATGTTTGGACGTACGTATGTCATTTGTACTTTGACCCTTCGTTCTTGTGTTTGCTAGGAGGCCGACCCTGTCCCACACTCCCTAAACAGAATCCTTTGATTTATCAATCTTTGCCCACATCATTCAATTGTTTAACACTTTGAATTATTTTGGGGTGCAGTTAAAACTTAATAAACTAACCAGAGTTCATTTTTAATTTGAATTAGTGGTGGTGGTAAGTTTATGTGCTATTTGTCATAGTTGTACACCCTATGCAACAGTGTTGTTCCTTACCTGAATATCAATTGTCCAACAGACTAAACATGAAGGTAACCCAAGTAAAAAATCTTGTCAAGAACTTGCAAGATAAGAAATTTATCCGACTAACAAGATTTTACATGCCAAGATATTGCATGTCAAATCATGTGTGAGATCTTGTGTGATCTAGCATGATATTATGGGATTCTACATGGGAAATATCTTGCATTTTATTCACAATTCTTACAATAATTGATTTACCTAAGATCTTACAGGATCACTAGTGACATTTTCTAGAAGTTTTGGTTTATTAATGTACTGAAAGATCCAGTTGGATCTTGCATGAATCTTGCTGTTGCTTAACTGTAACACTAGAAATTAACTAAGATCTAGTGAGTTAATGAAAGATCTTACACACTAGCTTTAATTTATAATTCTTGTTCAATTTAGCATAGCAATATTTTTTCAAGATAATGCGAGATCTTATAAGATCATAGTCTTGCTGTTTTTTAGTAAATCTCACTATGTACTGGTCAAGCAAGTTAATGCAAGATCTTATAAGATTGGAGTCTTGCCGTTTCTTACTAAATTTCACTATGGATTAATTAAGCAAGATAATGCAAGGTCTTATAAGATTGTAGTCTTGTCGCTTCTTACTAAATCCCACTATGTATTGGTCAACCAAGATCTTATAAGATCGTAGTCTTGCTGTGTCTTAGTAAATCTCACTATGCACTGGTCAAGCAAGATAATGCAAGGTCTTATAAGATTGTAGTCCTGTTGTTTCTTACTAAATCCCACTATGTATTTGGTCAACCAAGATCTTATAAGATTGTAGTCTTGCTGTTTCTTAGTAAATCTCACTATGTACTGGTCAAGCAAGATAATGCAAGATCTTATACGATCATAGTCTTGTCAACCAAGATAATGCAAGATCTTATAAGATTGTAGTCTTGCTGTTTCTTAGTAAATCTCACTATGTGCTGGTCAAGCAAGTTAATGCAAAGTCTTATATGATCATAGTCTTGCTGTTTCTTAGTAAATCTCACTATGTACTGGTCAAGCAAGATAATGAAAGATCTTATAAGATTGTAGTTTTGCTGTTTCTTGTCTAATTTCACTACGTATTGTGATAATTATGTGGCAAAATTAGTAATGAATAATGCAAAAGTTCACAAGTGAAATTTAAGATAAAATTAGTGGTGCTCAAAATTATTAGGAATAACTACAACATAAGAATTAGGAATAATTACAACATAAGAATTAGGAATAACTACAACATAAGAATTAGGAATAACTACAACATAAGAATTAGGAATAACTACAACATATGAATTAGGAATAACTACAACATAAGAATTAGGAATAACTACAACATAAGAATTAGGAATAACTACAACATAAGAATTAGGAATAACTACAACATAAGAATTAGGAATAACTACAACATAAGAATTAGGAATAACTACAACATAAGAATTAGGAATAACTACAACATAAGAATTAGGAATAACTACAACATAAGAATTAGGAATAACTACAACATAAGAATTAGGAATAACTACAACATAAGAATTAGGAATAACTACAACATAAGAATGATTTAGTTCTTTTGGATTAATAAGAACACATTTTGAGACCAGATTAGAAATTGGCACAGCAATTAAAGGTAAGGATGTTTTTTGTACTGGAATAAAAAATACACTGAGAAGATCAGTTTGAGCATGTCGCTGCAATTTTTCCCTGCAAGGATTCCCACTCTCTTTAAGTAATGATGTTCTTGTCACTATAAATGGTTCAACAGTGCAATCGGTGGTGACAAACAAAATTTCTCTACTACTCTATAATGTGTTGTGCCATTGTGCTTATAACTGCAAACTGAGCTGCTTCGTTTACCAGCATATCGAGTCGACAAAATGTATGTCTCTTTTAAATATAACTTGTGAAAAATTAAAATATCCTTCGTTGATATGGCAGTAATGTGAGAAATTACAATTTCCTCTATCGTTAATTAAACACACATACAGAGACACACTCACACACAGACACACACACACACACAGACACACACACGCACACACACACAGTACTTTTTGAGACCAGATTAGAAATTGGCACAGCAATTAAAGGTAAGGATGTTTTTTGTACTGGAATAAAAAATACACTGAGAAGATCAGTTTGAGCATGTCGCTGCAATTTTTCCCTGCAAGGATTCCCACTCTCTTTAAGTAATGATGTTCTTGTCACTGTAAATGGTTCAACAGTGCAATCGGTGGTGACAAACAAAATTTCTCTACTACTCTATAATGTGTTGTGCCATTGTGCTTATAACTGCAAACTGAGCTGCTTCGTTTACCAGCATATCGAGTCGACAAAATGTATGTCTCTTTTAAATATAACTTGTGAAAAATTAAAATATCCTTCGTTGATATGGCAGTAATGTGAGAAATTACAATTTCCTCTATCCTTAATTAAACACACATACAGAGACACACTCACACACAGACACACACACACACACGCACACACACACACTATTCCACTTATTCTGTAAAACTTTCTTAATCGCTCCACTGATATCAAAATGAATCAGTTTGCTAGGCTCTCTCTTCCGACATACAGTGTTGGCACAGAATTTTTGATTGACTTGTAATTCTATATTGCAGTCGCCGCACTAAAAGATCTTTCGGAGGATGCATTCGTAGCTGGCATCACCAAGATTAACTGCAGCAGACCATAGACTTGCTTCCTTTGGCTGGTATGGTTTCTCAGGAACCTCGGCGGTTAGAGCACTCATCAGCTTCGAAGCCATACTATCTACACGGTACTGGTCTTGCGTGCGCGTGGCTCCGGTGTCGCCGACCCTTACCTTACATGTCATTGTAATCCAAAGTGTTTCTGCGCATGTGCTGAATAATAAATTAGAGTTGAAAAAAAAGTGGTGCGGCCAAAGCCGCACCGGCCGCACCCTTTGCTACGGCCCTGGTCGGCACAAAAGCTGTGTATTTCATTACATAGTGAGGCCTTACAGAATAGTTTTTTGAATGCATAAATTGTTTGTGGTAAACAGTTATTGGGGGGACATAGCAACTGAAGTAGTTGAAGAACATGTGTATCGTGGAAAAGGGAAGCCTACATGCACGTTTAAATTCCAGTATTGCACAGAAAGCAACACATAATGAAATTGTTGCATTATCACATAGAGGCTGAAACAAGTCTTTATTGAATTCAAAGCCTTCAGCTGTAGCTTCATCACAATCCATTGTCAGAATTGTAACCAATTGTCTTTGTTTTTAGAGAGAATTCAGGTGCAATGTAATCAAAGTGGCAAAAACTTCAAGGTTAAGATTGTAGCACTTAGCACTACTGATTCAGAACCTCTAACCACCATGAAAGAACTGGAAAAGGGAGCACAACTACTGTTAGATTGGAAGAAAAAATTCTACCCAGTCACCGTTATAAAAGTTTCTGATGGAAAGTAAGGTATGTGATGCATTCATTATTAAATGACAAGCTTATGCAGGTGTGTATGCATATTACACATAGGAAACAGCAGCAAAAAAACTAGACTACTAGACTGTGAAGACAAAGATACTGAGCCTGAGGTTGATGAAGTTTCAATCCCTGACGATGTCGATATTGCAAGCCAGGCCAAAACAGAGGTACATTATAGATTACAGGAATTTATGCTTTTTTTCTTCTTCTAGTGGTTAGAAAGGGTGGGATACTTTCTCAAATCTTAAAACTATCGTGATGAAAGTGGCACCAACCTTTTCATACAGTACAATCAGAAGTAAAAAAAGGATAACACTAATTTCTGAACAATTTTGGTTATAAGTTTCTCTTTTAGACTGACTTATAAAAAAAAATTAATGTCAATGTTTCAACGCAGTACCTGAGCCATATCAAGAAAAACAGAAAGATAACAATTAAACGATAGAGTGAAAATGCTAATAAATAACATGTCTATGAATAAGGCAAGTGGTTAGAGGGCTAGCTTACGTAGGTCACAATGTTGTCATTTAAAAACTTTCAAAGTTAGTCTAAAAGAAAAACTTCTAGAACAATAGTAAAATATAATGAACTTGTGAATTAAATTAAACCTGGGTTTTGAACTAACTATAAAGCTATGGAATTCACCCCACTCGATCCACTTTAGTCCCTCTCTCCTACATTTCGTTTCCCAAGTACAAATATTTTTCCAGACTTTATAATAAATCTCATGATTATTCAATAATTATCAATTAAATAGGTAAAAACAATTGTTATCCTAACCTTAACCTATGTTAAGGAGGTAAGAAAAGAGAAAATAGCAGGAAAGACATGGGACAGTTAACTTTTTGTGGTAATGAAGGTGGGGTGGGTTAGGAAATACTGTACTCCATTTTCAAGGCGTACTCAAGTCAAGAATTATGCTTGTAAATGTTATCAAAATTGCAATTTAATTACTAGAAATAAACTGGCATTGCCATACATACCTTGTATTTTGAAGAATCATCACCCATTGTTAGCTTTTTTATCACTTCTGTAACAGACTCCAGTGAATTTTGTATTGATTTGAACATTTGCATAACCATCTCTGCAGGAACATGAGCTGAGTTGTTAGAGGTGCTACTATCTCTGTCTAGCATTAGCTGTTATAGAGTTACCTCATTAATTATTCATGAGCTATGTTTATTTAATTTTTTTTGTAAAAACACCAGTTTTTGAATGCATTTAATATGTTTATGTATAACCATGATCAAAACTGCATCTAAAATAAAGCATTGCAAGCTATATCTGTGAGTCCCAGAAGTTGAACTGCAGTTATTAAACTTCAACGTAGAAAATGTACCACTTGTGGACTATCTAGCCCAAACCAATAGCGTTTCTGCAAACAAAGCACTCTGAGGCATGACCCTATCAAAAATACTTACCTTTGAAGTACTTAGTACTCCAATAATACCTTCCCATATCTCAAAAAGGCTAGCACAACAGCATTCTAGGAAAGCTACCTCAGCACCTACGAAAAACTTTGGCGAAAAAATTACACTTGGCACTGCCTCCGCTTTCACTCAATTGGAATCCAGATAATTTACAGCGGAATCCTTGCTAACTTAGGGAAAATCCTACGTTGAAGCCAGACAACACCAGATTGCAGGTGATTGTCTGGCCCACAAACCACCATGGCGGGGAAAAACCCACGCATTCCAGATAAAACTGGTCTTTGCCCTGCAAAAAAGCGCTCGCTTTTCAATCGAGGTCCAATTCTGGCGGGGAAAGTCCTGTTCTGGCGGGGAAGTCCTGTTCTGGCGGGGAATAACCAGCATTTTCTCCTGTAAATCCAGTCTACCAGCTAAAGGTTGAGTGTGTAGTGGATTACGATCAGCTGTTTATTAGTTTGAAGTTTTGAGTTAGCCAGTGTGTGTTCTTAGCGTGTGATTAGTGAAGAACTGATAAGTTTGAGCCAGCCAGTGTGTGTGATTCTAATAGTGAATAGTGTGGGATTGGTGAAGAGCTATTCTGAGTACTGCATTGCCAGATGGGGAATAAAAGGAACAAGAGATTCTATGGAAATGGTTGTAGAAGAGTCTTTGGAAAAAGGAGTTTCCCCAGAAGCATCAGTTTGAAGCACAGTCAGTGAGAACTGTTCCAGACTCTCCATCACAGGAAGAATCGAGGCCATCTATTGAAGGATGCAGGATAGTGAATATCAACAAACTTGAGAAGTATATTAGTGAATTGACTATTCACTCTGCCCACTGTGGAGGCCACTTCTCGCTGAAAGGAGAAACCAGGCATGGCCTGGCTTCCATTTTGAAAACAGAGTGTTCATCTTGTGGGCATACAATCATCTTTGAGACATCACCCAAAGTGAAAGGCCCAAGGAAGTACTGTAGGTGGGAATGCAACTTTGCGGCTGTTTGGGGACAGATGTCTACAGGTGGTGGGCATAGCCATTTAGAGGAAACCATGAGTGTCTTGGGAATTCCGGTCATGACCCAAGCTAGTTTTATCAGCACAGAACGTGATATTGGCATTTAGTGGAAGGAGAGATTAGCTGAAAGTATGCGTGAAGCTGGAAAAGAAGAGAAGCGTTTGGCTGAGGAGAAAGATTCTTTTCACGATGGTGTGCCTGCTATTTGCGTAGTTGTTGATGGAGGATGGAGTAAGAGATCCCACAAACATTCCTACAATGCCAACTCTGGAGTAGGAATAATAGTAGGAAGGGCAACAGGGAAACTACTCCACATTGGTGTTAGGAATCGATTTTGTACAGCTTGTTCTCTAAACATTCCTGCAGACAAACATGACTGCTTCAAAAATTGGAATGCTTCTGCTTCAGAAATGGAAGCTGATATTATTGTGGAGGGGTTTGTGGAAGCAGAAAGAGTGCATGGAATACGCTACACCCAGTTTGTTGGCGATGGCGACAGTTCTGTCTACCCTACTCTTATTCAGCAAGTACCAGGTTGGGGTCATGCAATACACAAACTTGAGTGCGCAAACCACTGCTGCAAGTGCTATCGAGGCTCACTTGAAAAACTAGTCCAAGACAATCCATCTTATAAAGGAAATGGTGGTTTGACGGAGAAGATGAGGCGACGACTAGTGAGTGCTGCCAGATGTGCAATTAAAATGCGTAGTCAAGAAAGTGACCGTCGAGTAGGAATAAGGTTGCTAAAAGCAGATCTGAAGAATGGCCCCAGTCATTGCTTTGGTCACCACGACAAGTGTAGTCCTGACTTCTGTTCAACGGCTAGGGATCGGCTACAGAGTGACAATATTACATTAGAAGTCCAGACACTTGAGGCAACTACTAATGATGGTGGTGAATCTACACACGATCAAGTTACTTGTAAGTTTAACCTAGAAGTAGGATTCTCCATAATTTACCCAAACTCTATCAAACATGAATTGGACCAACATTTATTTGTCCAAATTGCAGACATTTGTTCACCTATGTAATAGTATGGGATTTGATAATTTTATTAAGAAAAATTAATGTTTTATTTCCAAAACATGCCTTTTTTTTAAATCTTAATCTAGTAAATTACTCCCCCCCCCACCCCTGCACTTATCCAACCACCTATTATTTTTCCTCTTCATTTTTGGGTGTGTGTGTAACAATCTTTTATTTGGCAACTTGGATTATTGTATTTAGGTGTTATGGAGGATCAGGAAAGGATGTGGCGAGAAACCACGGAAGATGATGATCCTGCTATCGAACAGGAAATTTGGCGAGGTGGTCAAGTAGTAGCCAATATTGATCCCAAGTTATACCATGCCATCCAGGTCATAGTGAGCCGACTTGTGGAAAAAGCAGGACAACTCTTAGAAAATGTCACGACAAATCTTGCGGAGTCTTGGATGCATGTTCGTTCTAAATTTGATGGTGGGAAGGTTATAAACAGGTCTCAAAGTGGGTCATGGGAGCACCGTTGTATGGGGGCTGGGTTACAACACAACTTGGGGAAGGAGTGGGGACCCTCACTTTGGAAAAAAATGACGGACTCTTCACCAAGTAGAGCTTATTCAACTGTAATGAAACAATCTGCTCATAAGATTAGAAAAGAAAGAAAGAGAAAATCAAAAGATGAAGTCAAACAACAGCGTTGAATGAAAATTTTTTCAAAGAAAGACAATTCTACACAAGCCCGTCAGGCATACTGTGTAGGCATGATGGTGGGATTTCACCAAATGAGGTGATTGAAGAAATCTCTCCAGAACATTTGGATGAGCTGAAGCAAAGTTTTTATCAGACGAAGGTGGTTGTTTCCCCAAGGAAAGTCTCAGAGATCGAGAAAGACACGTGACCAGGCTGACTCCCCTGAGTGACTGATTGAACGCAGAAATAGAATAACATCGTCAGTGGTAGGAGGGATTGCGAAGATGCGCCACACAACAAAGAGAGCCAAGAAAGTAGAAAGCTTGCTGTATACAAAATTCAGGGGAAATTCAGCAACACGCTATGGTACAGCGATGGAGGAAACGGCGAAGCAGGAGTATGAGGCTTTCCAACAGCAGCATGGACATTCAGGGTTGACAGTGGATGGATGTGGTTTGTGTGTGTCTTTGAATGATCCTTGGCTGGCAGCATCACCAGATGGCCTTGTGAATGACCCTAGTACACCCCACCCTCAAGGATTAGTAGAAATAAAAAATCCTTATTGAGTTCGAAGTCTCACTTTGGCACAAGCATGCAAGAAATCTAATTTCTGTTTAGAGTATGATAAAAATACGAGTTCTTTTAAACTGAAAAGACGTCATGACTATTTCTATCAAAAACAAACACAATTGTATTGCACTGGAAGACACTGGTGTGATTTCATGCTAAGAACAAACAATGAACTTCATATTGAAAGAATACATGTAGACACCACATGGCAAAATATCAACTTTCCTATTCTGAAGAAGTTTTACTTTACGGCACTCTTACCTGAGTTGGCCTCTCCTCGGCATCATAAGGGAGTCATCCCAACACAACATAACAGTAAAATAGTCCTTTAACATTTCACTGAATTATAAATCATTCAGTCACTATGTCACAGCATCTTCTATTATACTTGTTTTGTTGTTATTTGTTTGTTTGTTGTTTCATTTCTGTTTTCACTTACAACTAATCTCAAAGAACTTGAGACTGCTTGGAATAGTACACTGCTTATTGAATGGGTCTAAGATCCAAAGTAGTGAGACCACTAATTATGTAATGTACATTCGTGGTTAGGCCATAATGAGATTCATGGAAGTAGTAGTTGAGTGGGAGAAACTCTATAGCCTAACCTTAAGGGTGCAGTACCACTTGAAACCGCAGTGCTAAACCACAGATGGAGGAGTTATGCTATGTATTTATTTCTCGTTGTCTGTTCAATGTACGCTTACTTTGTTGTTGCAGTTGAAACAGACACCAACAGACAGCTCTTATAAACCAAGTTTCAAGAAAAAAGACCGACCAGGAACGGAGAAACAACGGTACAAACCTTAAGGCTATTCAGCGATATTCAGGGGCGACCGTTGCAGTTACGAAGTTGATTTTTTTTTCCAGCGGTAGCCTAGGGGCTTCCCCACAACTTAACAATGCCGTATTTTTTATATTAGTATTTATTTTCCATTTTAAACAAAATATTTTTATATTTTTTTTTGTATCCTATTTAAAACAAAAAACTCGTTGTAATGTTTTTTTAGATGTGGCGTGTACCCCGTGTACAAAATATGAGTTCATTCTGGCCATCCAGTACTTCTGAATATCGATTTTTAGGTACGAAGCTAACTATTGATTCGTATTCATTTGATTCTTCAACTCCGCCCCCCAACTGGTCTGCGGGGAAGACTACAAGAATTCTGGAATGTACTGGAGGGTTCTAGACAATGAAGAAGCGGCGGCGTATTACTGGCGCCTGGAGTCACTCGTTTAGAATAGATATATCACGGCTCGCAACTGCGACTTGAAGGAAGCATCTGCTTTGGTGTCTTTGGAGAGCTTGATAGAAGGTTGGTGTAACGGTAGAAGTTAGAAGCAGTTTCAGTGTGTTAACTTCAACTTCTCAGGAATTTTTGGTGCTATTTGTTAAAAGAAAATGTGAATTATTACTTTTATTGACTAATGTTATTTTCTTTCTACAATAATATATATTTATCAATTAGGCTAATTATTATTTTATTGATTTATTTAAAATACGACCAGAATCAAATTTTAGATCATAGTACTTTGTCTAATCTACCTCAACAGGAGTAAAGGTGCTGGCATGCTCTTCATAGAAATAGATGAGCTCAGATTATGGCACAACTTCTTGGTTCTAGGGTACAACTGGCAGGTTCAAAACAAAAGTGCAGAGCAGAAGACATGGCTTCCTTGTTCTCCAGAGGAGAGAATAGTAGACCTTCGGCTCTCATAAGAAGTCATGCCTCCTGAAGGGAAGAATACTACATACATCCTGGTTATTTAGAAGAGAGGACATGGCACTCCAGTAGAGAGGTCAATGAGAAGGCACAGCTCCTTGGATCCCCTTGACAGTATTGCATACTTCAGAACCTTTGATTTTGTTCATTTCATATTGTATTTGATTATGGCCCTGCTACTATGGAGTTATGATTTATAATATTGTTTAGTAATAAGTGAACAAATATTAATTATCTACACTACTGCTTCTGCCCTACAGTACTGGTAGTCCTTGAGGTGAAAGCTCTTTGTGGTAAATTGTCTGGTACAGTTAATTGGTACGTGTTCAAGTTGTGCGCGAGTCGCGTACAATAGTCAGTTCGCTGAGAGTAAATTGGATCGAGTTACGGGCGGGTTTTGTGGTATTCTACTGAATCGCTTAATTACCGCAGGTTCCTGTGGTACTGCACCCTTAATGAGATCAACTTGCAGCACATCCCGTCCAAGAATGCCTATGCATATGGAAGAAGTATTCTAGATGTACTGTTCACTAAAGAAGAACTAGGAAGGTCTGTGGTGGTTAAGTCAAAAAAGAGTGACAAGGAACCATTGCCTCCGGAAAAGATTCAACTCTTATTTGGTAAGGTTAAGAGCATTCATTACATATGCATGGTTCTACCTTGACATGTGCATGAATTTTAGATTGTGTAAACAAGCGCTACAAAGATTGTGATCATCGTGTTTTATTGAACACCTTCGGTCAAAAATGCAGGGACAGTACTAGACTGGAAGGAGCAAGGAAAACTGAAATTGAAAACTAAATTTTCAAATGATCATAAACTTTATTGTTCCTTACAAAGTGTTGAAATAATTTTCAGCATAAACTTGAAATTTTTGAATGCTTTTGCTAGGTGATGAAAATAACTTGCATGATTTGTGGAGGTATTATTTCAAATCTTTTAAAATCCTGCATTTGCTGGATTTTACAAGATTTACCTAACACAAAAACCTTACTGATATCACATGCAAAAACCTGCCTGATCTATAAAGATCCTAGTTTTAGAACTTACAAGATCTTGCATTCTCTTAAAAGCAAGATCTTGCAAGAAATTGGTTCCAAAAGCTTGCTGGATCTTACAAGGTACATGTAAGATCCAGCCAATTTTTTTTGTAAGATCTTGCAAGAATTTTTACTTGGGAATGTTCAGTAAACATGTATGTGTGAAAGTGTTGTGCTTTACAGCTACTGCTTAGCTAAAGAATAGCACAACGTAAACGTTTTAGTAGCAAATAAAAATATAAAATGCCTTTACACAGCTTTTACCGCAGTGTGAGCATAATGTCTAAATAGGTTACTCCTCAGAAATGCCTATTGTTTTTTATTTGTTTTATGTTTAAGTTGAACAGTTCCGGCGAATGGTTGCTATGGGGGCATTGAAAGTATTGATATAAAAATCACCTCACAAGATACTTTGTGGCCAAAGGAATGGAATGTGGGCAAACACAAAGTAGTTTTTTCCAGTATAACCCGCCGATGTGATGACTAATAATGAAACCAATTATCAAAATAAAGATCACACAAATTTCTCTTACTTTCAAATGACCTTGAAGACTACACGCAATATCATACATCACATATAGTTTATTGCTAGTGGATTCATTAGCTTCAATAATCTTGTCCAGCATATACACTGCATATCCAAGCCTACAACATTGCAAATATTTCACATGTGAAAAAAAAGTATGTGTTCACCTTTCTCCATGCTTCAAATTGATGAACTTCATAGGAAATTTATGGCGGCATGCACATCCAAAAATAGCGGTCTCATCCAGTGCCCTAAACCTGCTTTTACTTCTCAGAGCACTGCCAGCCACTAAATTGCTGCAATCCTGAACAAGGATTCATACTTGTAATGTAACTAAATAAATAATTTCTTACATCATTCCTTCCTGTAGTGTGTTGATATTGAGCAACAAATTCATCTACTTCTAATTAATTTGAAAACCATAAATGTCCATGAAGTGGTTCACGATGGCTGTGTCCTGCAGACTTCTTCCTCGGCAAGAGATATTTCACGAGCAGGCTAATTTATTTTCACGAGCCAGAGGCGAGTGAAATATTTCGCCATAACACTCTGACAAGTGTAATTGCTTCATTTCACAGTAGATATCTTCACTAACACTAGATATCTTCACTAGCGTAGTTAGTGCTAGAGGTAGGGTAACTCACAGGTAGAGTAACTCACAGTGTATAGTTGGTTGTAGGGGCTACCCACACCCTCAGCTGATATTTTAGCAGCTGCTCTAACCCTGTTGAGCAGGGTATAATGAGTTTGCACAGTACAGCGTGAAATAACAGCGTGAAATGTCTTTCACAGGTCATGTACCTAAAAATATCATTGTGAAGATATGCAAGTGAGATTTCCTAGTTGGTTAAAAAACAACAACTTAATTTTTACTCCTAGCTAACACTAAAAAAGTCGATGTTTTTAAATTATGTATATAGTAGCTATTTATATCAAAACTACATTAGCCTACATTGCTGTCAGACTTTTAAGTGAGAAAATTGGTCTTAATAGCCTAAACGCTTGCCGCTTTCTTGTATAATGATGTCTTTCTAAACTTAAACAGCGACATTAAATAATTTGAATACCTGATAATCATAAGACTGGGAAAAGCTGTCATTTTTAATACCATATGGCATTTGTAATGGATGAACAAGTAAAGTGCGAAAGACATTATAAGGTGAAGTCAGTCGAAATTCTGAGGTATTTATTAATTTTATATACTAGTGGTGTGCTTGAGCACAAATGGCGAGCGAGCCTTAAACTACGCTATTGTTAAATGATTGATTTTAACAACGAACACTCAAGCTACTAAATAAAGTCGAGTTTTTAAATTAAGTATATGCAGTAAAGGGGTTTCAATGCCATAGTAACCTCTCCCTGCAACTGTTTGAATTGAAAAAGAAGCAACAAAATCAAGTCACGTTATTTAAATTTTTCTTTGTGATATTCTTAATAGTAGTTGTAACGCACAAAACTTTCACACAACTGAACATACCTACGCAAGACTTACCTTCGTGGTTCGTCTAGTGGACAATGAATTTTCAAGTAAATGCTGTTGAGTAGGGCTTATAACTGTGACAAATAGCGTATTAACTTACCACCGCCACTAACTCGAATAGAAATGGAGCTCCCATAAGTTTTTGCGTTTTAACTGCACCCGCAAAAGAATTCAAAGCGATAAACAATTCAATTTCTAAGGTGATACGGGTAATGGTCGCTAAACTAGAGGATTCTGTTTAGTGAAGTTTGGGACGGGGTCGAACGCAGAGCGAACACAAAAATACGGAGGGTCAAAGTACAAAATGACATACATACGTTCAAACATATTAAATAAATAAACAAACATCCCTGATTTTCAATTGTTTTAGCCCTGTGTCTCGCTACGCTCGCTCGCCAATTATATGGTACATGTGACTTGCTCATAAATTATAGTTGTTTTGTGTTTCAACAATTTGTATTTTTTTGCAGCCTCATTTAATTTACATAAAGTTGGTGAAGCATTATAATATTCTTATTGCATAGAAAAATAGGGTATATGCTTTGATTCAGCTTATAATTGTAAGTTAACCCTTTGCCATTACACAATTCTGTGCCATCACAAGTGAAATTACTGTATTTTCGCTTTCTGCTGGTAGGTAACATAGTGATTGATGAAATATGCAATGAGCTATGCATTAGGGAATTCACTCTCCTTTAGCTCATAAAAAGACCTCGTGTGCATGAAATCATTTCCTTACAATTATACTAAATATTCATTGAAATAAATCTCCTGTATCTCCCAGGAGAAAGGCATTCACCAACTTGTTAAGTTATTTTCTATTATTTCTTTTTTTGTATGCTCGTAAATTCTCGTTGTGTTGCAGTTCATTTTTTTTTGGTTTACCCGTGTATACAATTTTTGTGCCGTTCTCATTATTAGATTCCAAGAAAAACTGTTACAAAATTTGGAACTTTCATTCCACTCGCAATTCTTAAGAAATAGCCCCACCCCCACCCATATCTCGTACTACGAGTATGCGAGCAATTTTTTTTTTCAATTAGTTTGTATTGGTTCTAAAAAGAGCCCGCCTATATCAAGAGTAAACAAACATCAATACAACAATAATAAGAGAGTCAGAAGAGAGAGCAGTTTGTTGGAGATAGCCTTAGGTGAAGGTGTTAGATCTTTGCAGCTTGGGAAGTCTTCGCTCCGCAGAAATCGAGCCTGGTATATCAATCCGCTTGAGTTCAGGTGCGCAGAGTCCAGAGAACGGCTACAGGAGGAGAGGCAGCCTGGTGCACCTTGTTGGGTGAGCTCAGACGACGTATGGAGAGTTGTGTAAACGGATATGAGACAACAAGAAGCTAAACTAAAACACTACAACTTCGCAAAGTATACTTCTGCTATTACAGCGCGATAGTTTCTGCTCGCGTATTATCAAATGGTGGGGTATTGGCGGGGAATAAATTATAATGTCCGGATCTACAGGCCGTGCGCGTTGCTATGTGCGCCACCCTTAACAGATATTAGTGAGCTATAGCGGTTACTATCGCATTGAGAACCCTTTACCAAACGTAGTTAAAAAAAACTTCGTCTTTTTTGGGTGGCTGCTAAATGCTTGTTGCACTGGTAGCAGGGATGGCCAATTATTAACACTAAGGAAGCCATCATTACTTGGTAGAAGTAGTAGTTCCATATTAGTTAGCTATAATTACAATAATGATAGATCTATTTTTTTTGGTAGGGCTGCGAGCTTGTTCACCAGGTACTTGTAATTGAGGTAATTAAAAAGGCTTAAATTGGATGATGCAATATTAACCACTATTCTGAATATTAAAGTAAGACAGTAATTCTGTATTTGATTGATAATATTAATCGTCAACTGGTAATTATGCTTTTTTGCATGACCTAAGCTAAAGTATTATGTAACAATACATTGTTGTAGGAACAATTTTGAATTGGCCAATTAAAGGGCATACATACCACCATACACGTATACATGTAACATTATAACCATTTATTTCAGCAAACAAATACAAAATCACTCTCTTACCTTATTAATGGTAACTTCTGTAGTATCAAACATCTGCCATTCTGATACCAGTAACTATTGGACAAGCTCTCAGCTACGATAAAAAAATTAATAAACCAGTGTTATTATTTGAAATTTTAGCCAACACATATGGAAGTACTAATTACCTCAATTTCCTGAGAATCGATAACTTCTGTAGTATCAAATTTAAGTTACTTTTACTATGTGAATTACCTCACATTCTTGACAACAAGCTCTCTGCTAAAAACAAGACAATCAATGTTAGTACAGAAATACAAAAGTACTTCTTACCTCATTTTTTTGAGCAGTATAGTAACTTCCGTAGTATCAAATTTAAGCTATTCTGACTATTTGAATTTACCAGTCACCTTTGACAACAAGCTCTTAGCTACAAAAAAGAAAGCTACAAAAAAGGAAGCTAGAGTTAATTTTGCATAATAGCTAACAAATATGGAATTACGTACTTACCTCAGCTTCACTGGAGTAGTAGTAGCTTCCTTAGCATTAAGATAAGGTATTCTGACTACCAATGGCTCTTGACTAACAACAATCGGCACTCCGTATTCCCCCTAAAACGGCGAAGTTTTTAAATTACGACTGAAAAAGGGTCTTCAATGCCATAGCAACCGGTCAATCAACTTTTTGTTTCTTGACAAGCAAGAGTTTTCGCAGGAATTTTCTCATACTTTGGCGCTTAAGTATAAACTAAGGCTTGCTTAATGCTGTAGTTTCAGAATAGACTGGGGTCAAGCTTAATAAGCCATGTTTTTAGGAGAAAAAAGTTCCCCGCCCGCGCTTTTAAGGGGCATACGTACCATCCATACATACATATATACCATATACCCAACTTTGCTTCACCCTCGCTCGCTCCGCTCGCTCGCCAATAATACCAGATTGTGCATTATCCACCTCCCCTAATACTATCTCGCTCGCTCCGCTCACGAATAATACCCGATTTTCAATATCCACCCCTAATTGTACCATCTCCGTACCTCTCTGGCTCTATAACAAATATACCCGCTTCTCAATTTGACACCAATGTACAGTATAAAAAAGTAGCTATGTCTTCAGGGAGTGGAATTTATAGTAAAAAACATTTTACTGTACTTAAAGTTAGCAAGCACAGCTTTTTAAGTTTCCTACTAGCTTGGAAATGTATAACTTGCCAACTAAAATCTAAATTGCTGATTACTTACCATAACCATAACACAGTCAAATTTAAAAATAAATCAATGTATAATATTTGATTATAACTTAATCAAACATTTCATTTAAAGCTTCAATAATTTCTGCAAGTGTCGGATATAAGGTGTTTGACATAATTATATCAACATAACCATCTACAATAATTGTAGCATCATTATGAAAAACTCTCATGTGCTCATCTAGATTATGTTTCTCCACACCTCTGCAAACATACAAGCCACTCTGCTCTTTTCTTAAATGATGCAATATTAGTGTATTGCCAATTATTGTCTTCTTCTGACTCTGAATGTTCTTACTAAACCATTCAGCTTGCTTTAAACTCCCGCAGGTAAGAGTTGCATTACTCCCTTCTGAGACTTCCAAAAAGTTCGGAAGAATCAATCCTTCTTCTGCCGTTTCAAATACTTTAATGATGAAGTAATTTACAAAGGTTTTGATATCTTGAACTTCATTCTGGTAGGTTCCATTACAAAAGTATTTTCCAGTGTCAGAGAGTCGTACATTATTTAATATTATGCTGTTATTGAAAACTGTGTGACGACTTGGCAATGGTAGATGATTTGGGCCATAAGTCCACTTGACAGGTGACATACTACCACAATAGGCTTTCACTATGTTACCTTCCAGTGCAGTGAAGGACATAGGAAATACTTGAGTGTGGTACACCTTCATTTTACGCCAGTTTTCACAGGATGACACATAAAGAGATGTAAATAAAAGTAACCTAGTAAATCTCATTACCCTCAAACCAGTGAAATATATTTAAACAGGTGTAACCTGATTGAATTTTTATGTTGGTATTGGTGAGAAGCTTTGAGCAAGACGCTACCCCGGGAAACACAAGTGTAAATCAGGGATATTTTGTTATTATCTGTGGGAGGGAAAGGACTGGTGAGACAGTAATAGGGATGAACAGTGGATAAGGAAGTGCAAAAGTAGTGGTACAGGTGAAAAGGTTAGAATGTAAACGAAACTACAATGTTGTTATATATGGCGGGTGAGCGGAGAGACAGACACTCTCAGCGGTACAATTGAATATTGGGGATATTTGTTTGTTACGCATGTCATTTTGTACTTCAACCCTCGCGTATTTTTGCGTTAGCTCTGATTCGATCCCGTCCCAAATTGCACTGAACATTAGCCTCAAGTTTATAGATTATTACCCATATCATCCTAGGAATTGAATTGTTTACCGCTTTGAATTCTTTTGCGGGTGCAGTTGCAATAAAAAACTTACTGGAGTTCCATCTCAATTCGAGTAAGTGGCGACGGTAAGTTAATACGCTATTTGTCATAGTTATATGCCGTACGCAACACTATTTACCTGAAAATTTATTGTTCACTGGACTAACTACGAAGGTAAGTCTTGTGTAGGTGTGTTATTGGGCATTGTGCGTTACAACTACTACTTAGCAAAAGAATATGACAAAGGAAATACCGTGATTTTTTTTTTTAGTTTTTTTTTTCAATTCAAACGGTTGCGGGGAGTGGTAACTATGGCATCCAATACCTTTACCGTACATACATAGTTAAGCAAATTCGACTTTTTTAGTACCTTGAGTGTTAGAAGTTAAAATAAAA